>Ga0233427_10002794_pt1 | contig 15903 bp, 7 predicted proteins | sample SI_118_April2016_5_FD_179885 | JGI IMG/M metagenome (GOLD analysis project Ga0233427, IMG submission 179885) | Seawater microbial communities from Saanich Inlet, British Columbia, Canada - SI_118_April2016_100_MG | ecosystem: Environmental > Aquatic > Marine > Inlet | place: Canada: British...
TTTTAGAAGATGATGAAAAAAATAAACTCCAGGAACTAAAGCAATTACAAGAAAAAAGTAATGAAAAAACAAAGCTAGAATTAAAAAAAGAAAGTTTAGAGGAAAGAATCCAATCAGATAAAAAAAGAGTAGAGGCAATAGAAAATGAATTTGCAGAATTTGAAATAGAACTAAAAGAAAATAATAAAAAGTTTGAGGAATTATCAGTCATAGAAAATCCTGGAACTGAAAAATCAATTCCAGAAATAGAAGCAGAGATAAAAAAAGTTCAAGAAATCAATGATGAATTTATTAAATTAGAATCTGAAAAAAATAGTATTACATCAGATATTACAAGATTAAAAGAAAAGTTTGGAGAAAAAATAGAATCAGATATAAATTCCATCAGTGATGCATTAAAGGATTTAGAAACTGAAAAAGAATCTCTAATTAAATTTGAAGATGAGATCACAGAAAAACTAGACAAGGTAAAACAATCACAAACACAAAAACAAACACTCAAAGAATCAATTCAAAAAGAGATTAAGAAATTTTCTACCCTAGGTAATGCATGTCCCACATGTAAACAAGAGATTACTGATTCACATCACCATAGTTTAGTAGATGAGAAACAAAAGGAAGTTGAAGAGTTAAGTAAAGAATTAGAATCAATTACTGATTCATTTTTTGAATCAAATAAAAAATCAAAAGAAATTAATGAAAAATTAGAGTCATATGAGCACGAAATTGGAGAGATTTCAAAAATATTACCAGGAATTGAGGAATTTAATTCAAAATCAGATAAAATGAATCAGTTAGATTTGAAGATAAAAGAATTAGAAAAACAAGATAGAAATTCAGAGTATGGAGAAAATCCACTAGTACTTTTAACAGCCTTGAAAGACGATTTAGTTCGATTTGAAGGGGTTACTAAACAGATGGTGCAAATTGCAGAGACAAAACAAAAGATAGAAAAGAAAAGCGGCAGTTACCAAAGAGAAATTAATTTAATTGATATTCAAAATACACAGAGATTATCAGAACTAGAGCAAATTCAAAAAGAATTAGAATCAATTAATGTATCTGGAGATATTTCAGATAAAGAAAATGAATTAGATTCAGTTAGAAAGGAAATTTTACAAATTTCAAGTGTAATAGCTGCAACATCAGAGAATTTGAAAAATCAAAATGAAAAGATTGGACAAAATGAATCCAAAGTTATAGAATCTAAAAAATGGGAAACAAAATACAAACGATTTGATCAGTGTGGACAATGGTTTGAGAAATTTTTTATTCCAACTGTATCCCAAATTGAAAAACAAGTGTTGTTATCCATACTACAAAATTTTAATGAAACATACACTAGATGGTATTCTATTTTAGTTGAAGATCCAACAAAAGAGAGTAGAATTGATGAGAACTTTACACCAATAATTAATCAAGATGGATATGACCAGGAAATAGGATACTTGTCAGGGGGGGAGAAGACAAGTATTGCGCTAGCCTATAGATTGACTCTAAATTCATTAATGAGACAAGAAACTGAATCAATGAAATCTAATTTGTTGATACTAGATGAGCCAACAGATGGATTCTCTAAAAATCAACTAGGAAAAATTAGAGAGTTACTTGATGAGTTAAAATCTGAACAAATCGTGCTTGTTTCTCATGAAAAAGAGCTTGAAACGTATGTGGATAATATTTTCCAGATTTCAAAAGAGAATGGATTATCAAAAATTTCACATCTAAATTAGAAATAATTATGAACTTAATATTTCAAAAAGACTATTTATGCAAGATATGAAAAGAAGATAAGTTGAAAAATGTCTGGGAAAATTGTACATTTAGTGATGAAATTGTATCTGGTGATCTAAAACAACATAAATTTGCAGTAGAATTACACGAATTTCTTGCAAAAACAGCAGACCCAGTTTATCAAGATCCGAGTAAATTCTTTCAGAACACCTATCTGACAAATCAGATGAAAGGTATGCTCAAAGATACTTTATTGAGATTAGATAGAAATGAAGGAGTTCCAGTTACTGTTATTGATACAGGTTTTGGGGGAGGGAAAACTCACACCATGTTACTTTTACATCATGTTTTTAAAAATCCCGTATTAGGTTTTGAATATATTTCAAAATTTAATTTAGATAAAGAACACAAAGTAGAAAAAATTCCCGATGTGAGGGTTATTGCAATTGATTGTAGAGACATCAAAAAACATACTCTATGGGGAGAAATTGCAGATAGGCTAGGAAAATATGAACAGTTCAAAGAGTATGATGAAAAACGAAAACCAGTAAACAATCTGGATGATCTAAAATTATTGTTTGATAAACCCACTCTATTGATGATAGATGAACTTCCCCATTATCTTTTAGAATCTGCACATGAGAAAATTGGAGATACATATCTTCACAAACTGACAAATGCATTTGTAACAAAATTAATCAGTGTCTTTTCAGGTTTAAACAATTGTAGTTTAGTTATTACTCTAACTGATACGCAGCAAATGTATGCAGAATATACTAAAGGTATCAAAGAAGGTATACGTACGATTGATGATTATGTTGCACAAGAAATCAGTTCAGATTTAAGACAGGCAATTTCAAGACAACCCCAAATTGTAACACCTGTGGAAAAAAGCCAAATTTATGATGTTGTTAGAACCAGACTAGTAAAACAAATTTTAGATGAAAATGCAAAAGAAGAAGTTATTCATGGATATTATGGATACTATAAAGAAAAATCTATTGTTTTAGAACAGGATTATGAAGAAAGAATGAGAAAGGCATATCCTTTTCACCCATTTTTGATTGATACGTTATATGATAGAGTAAAGACAATTCCAGAATTCAATCAAACTCGTGGAATGCTTAGACTATTGGGTTTGGTTCTAAGAAAAATCTATGAAACAAAATCTGAATGTAAGTTAGTTAGTACATCCGATGTTCCTTTATCCGATCATGTAGTTGCTGATGAATTAACTGCAAAAATTAATAAAAATATGGGACATGTGATTGAAACTGATTGTGTTCAGCATGCAAAAGAATTTGATGCTCAAAAAAATATCAAAATTGTAGAGCCTATTGCACGTACAATATTCCTATATTCTCTTCATGCAGAAGCTAGAAAATCTGGAATAAAACGAAATCAGATTCGTTTGGCAGTTTGTGCACCTGGAATGGACCCCAATTTAGTAGATAGAACATTAGAAGAAGACATTGACAAAAATTTTTGGTATATTCAAACCAGAGATCAGGAATTTTATTTTGGAGAAACTGCCAACATAAATGCAATAATTCATGGACACAAAAAAGATGTTTCAGATAATGATATTCGTAGAGAGTTGGAAATCACACTAAACAATATGCTAAAGGGAACAAAATTTAAACAAATTATTTGGGATGAACATGATTTAGCAGATACTGATGAATTAAAAATATTTGCTGTGGATTACAAAAAGGATTTGTCCAGTGAAACTATGGCAAAATCTTATGTAACTCAAAATCTTGAGCATTTATCAAATGGTAGTATAAGAGAAAACCAAAACACCATAGTTTTTGTTTATCCTGATAAAGATGCACTAGAACCACTAAAAGATAAGGCTAGATGGACAATAGCAATTCAAAGAGCTCATAAAGATGAAAGGGTTAAAGCGACAAAAGAATTCATTGACAAAATTAAATCTCGAGAAAGTGAAGCAAGTATAGATTTAGGGAAAGAGTGTTTTACTGCATATTGTAAAATAGCATATCCAAATGGGCCTGAGCCTCGATTTGATAATATTTATCGTTTAGATACATCCAGTGAAACAATTTCTGGTGCAATTTTAGAAGTTCTAAAAAACAAAGGAAAATTAATTGAGTCTTTAGGAGTTGATGGAATTCCAGAAATAAAAGAACCCGTCCACATTACTGATATTTACAAGGGATTCAAAGTTAACAAATCAAAAAAGTTTTTGAAAGAAACTGGTTCGATTCAATATGCAATTGAAGATGGAATTGTTCAAGGAAGATATGGTTATTCAGAAAAACTAGTTCCAATAGATGACAAGTTTGAGGCATTAATTGGTCAGAGTGTCACGGTGTCATGGGAAGGTTATCTGATTCCCAAAGATAAGGTGTTTTCAAATGAGTCAGAATCAGAACCTATTTCAGAACCTAGTGCCGGAGAAACAAGTCAAACATTTCAGGCTCTATCTGAATATAGATTGCCATGTGAGGATGTGAGTATGATTATTCAAAATATTGGGATTTTAACAATTCTTGCAGTCACTGATAAAAATATCCAAAAAAGTCTACATGCCGATTTGAAATTAGGTGATGGCACTACAATTACAATTGACAGTGATTTGAAAAATCATAATGATGTAAAGAGTATGTTGTCTTCAATAAAGTCACTCGTAACTGGTAATGGATATTTGACCATTAGATCAGAAATTGATTTAGAAAAGGAATTAAACAGTTTAGATGTTATTTTTAATCAGATTTGAGAATTTACAATCATACTTTAACTGCTAGTAAATCTGGAAAGTCAGTAGTTTTCAAGATAAATGTAGATGATCGCTTTGGTCAACAAACAATTAATCATTCTTCTGTAACTGGATGGAGATGTAAAATTGCTCTAAAAGATCTAGTCTTTAATTCAGAAGATTGGGATGATGACGTAACAAGAAAATTCATCGGTTTACAAGTGTTAAAGTCTGCTAAAGACAGATATGAAGCATTACGATTTATCGAAGAAGTGAGATCTCATAGCAGTATGGAGGTTCATTTTTGGGCATACAAGTTTTTGTCAAGTGAAAAAGCAATCAAAGCTTGGCGTGCATTATATTCATAATTGAATCCTTTTAACCCGTTATTCAACTGAATAACTATTGAAACATGCCCTAATTGAAGATGCAAGTGTTGAACTTTTAGAATTATTTGATGAAGTAAGTAAAGAAGCGAAAAAAGAAAAATTAGCAAAAATTGCATTAAACAGAGGAATTTACTGGTGGACCAGAAAACCACTTGTAGTTGGAAGAGCAATGACTCTTGCAAGTACTTTAGACAACATAGATGATATGAAATCCTTTTTAGGATTAAATTCTAAAGATCACGCTTACAAATATACTCCAAATACAACAGCATATTCCAAAAAACTTGGAATTGAACCAAAAAAAATAAAAATTTTAGATCCATTCGGAGGGGCAGGAAATCTTATTTTTCCTGCAGTAGAATTAGGCCTCGATACAACAATATCCGATTATAATCCTCTTGCATATTTGATAGAAAGATCAGTGTTAGAATTTCCTGCAAAATATGGAATACAATTAGCACAAGATGTAGAAAAATATGCAAACAAAGTTTTTGAAGAAACTAAAAAAGAATGTAATAATTTTTTTAAAGAAAATCAATTAACATATCTTTGGTGTTGGTGTATAAAATGCTCACATTGTAAACAACGTATTCCCTTAACCAATCAAATGTATATTGCAAAATCACCTAAAAAGAAAGTAGGCATAAAAATAATTCCCAAAAATAAAGACTTCACAGTAGAAATAATACAAAATATTTCAGAAAAAGAAGGAAAAGAGTTTACACAAAAAGCAGGTAAAGCAAAATGTATTTCATGTAAAAATGCAATTGATTATAAAACTATGACAGAGGATATTTCAATAAATAAAGATAGAGAAATGATATTGATTCAAATACAAAAAAATAAAGGAAGAGATTTTATTATTCCAACAACAGAAGATAAAAAAAGATATCAAGAGGCAATAAAATATTTCAAAATGAAAAAAGTTGAATTTGAAAAGGAGAATTTAATACCTACTGAAAATATACTTGCAAGTCATAGAAAATTAAACACATTATGGCATTACAATATAAAATACTGGAATGAATATTTCGATGAAAGGCAATTATTGGTTCTTTGTACATTTTTAAAAAATTTAAAAAATATATGTAACACAATTGAGGATAAAGAGTATCGAAGTGTAATTGCATTATATCTTGCAGGCGTTTTATCACGACGGATAGATATGGCCGGATTCGGCGTTCAATGGCATACTCGAGCTGAGAAACCCGAACACATTTTAGCTATGAGACAACCAATTGTCGCATATAATTTTGCAGAGTCAAATCCTTTTGAAAAAATAGGAGGTAGTCTAATAAACAACATTAAAAGCATTAAAAATCAGATTCTTTTTTCAATTAAACTAAAAAATATTTCAAAATGCAAATTAGAATCAGTGACATCTAAAAATAATTTAAAACATGACTTGATTCTCACAGACCCGCCATATGGAGATGATGTACAATATGGGGAAGGATCTCAATTTTTTTATGTTTGGGTGTATCGGGCACTGAAAGATTATTTTACAGAATTACCCTCTAAAACTCCACTTGATGAAGATTTTTGTGAAGCCTGGGGGAGATTTGGAGATAAGGAATTAGCGTCGGAGTTTTTTGGGAAAGGTTTAAAAAAATCATTCATGTCTTTGAATGAGAAATTAAAAGACGATGGATTGTTGGTGGTATTTTTTGCACATTCAAGTACTCAAGCCTGGAATTTATTTTTAGAATCAATTAGAAACGCAAAGTTCAAAGTAATTTCAAGTTACTCAATTCACACTGAAAATGCATCAGGAGTATTATCGTTAGGAAAAACCTCGTTCATGTCATCGATTGTTGTAGTATGTAGAAAAATTCTCGAACCATCTGAGGAATATTTTGAAGATATTATTCCAAAGATTGAAGATAAAATTAAAAAAATGATAATAGACATATCTGATGAAAAATTAATTACATTACCAATTACAGATTTACTTATTATGGTATATGGTAAAGTTCTAGAAGCATGTACACAGCATACTGTTTTAAAAAGTTATCAAAAAGACTTTACTCCAGATTTTGAGACATTAATTAAAGATGCTAGAAGTTTCATCATGAAAGAATTAGTTAGAAAACTAACTGGAAAATCAATGAGCGTGATTGGTTCAAGAATGGCATTTTATTTATTAATCAAAATATTTCATAGAGGAATTATTGGTGGTGATGATGCAAGTAAAATAGCAAAAATATATGATGTTAATATCGATGAGTTGGAAAAAGAAGAAATAGTAATTAAAGAAAAAGATGTAATCAGATTATACTATCTAAATGAAATTGAAATGGACTATTCTCCAGACAATGTAGATAAAAATAATTTATACCAACAATTATGTTATTTAGCTTATACTGTTGATTCAAGAGGTTCAGATAAAATTCCAGGAATTATTTCAAAAGATAATTTCAGAGTAGAAGATCTAAAACAAATCATTTCATTGTTAATTAAAAATTATCATCTAAGAAAAAACAAAGGAGAATCCCTTGTTGAAAAAGAACAAAAAGAATTGAAGATTTTAGAAACCCTAGCTGACATCACAGGTGTCAAAGTAGAAGGAATCCTAGATTCATTCATGTAAAACAGATAAAATGAGATTTGATCCTCGATTATCAGTGAAAAAGCCAGTCATAGAGCATGAAAATTTAGATTTAGATCGCTTAATTCAAGAAATCAGTCAGGAAGGACGGAAGGAAAAAAATGCCAAAGTTCCATTAAATGATTTATTTTATTGGTGGACTAGGAAACCTCTTGCGGTATCGAGGGCATCCGTCATTTTATCAGTTTTAGAAAAACAAGAAGATGTAAAGCAGTTTTTAAAATTAGATTTAGAAAAACGATCATACCATTATCCTATAGATATTTCTAAATTACAAAAAACTAATCCAAAGTTAAATTCGATTAAAATTTTAGACCCATTTGCAGGTTCAGGCAATCTGATTTTTGAATCAGCAAGACTTGGAATGGATTCTCATGCATCAGACTATAATCCATTATCATATTTGATACTAAAAGGATCTTTAGAATATCCAAAAAAATATCCAACTCTTGCAGAAGATGTAAAAAAATATGGGGAAAAATTAATTGAAAATACTAAATCAGATTTATCAGAATATTTTGATTCAAAAATTCTTGCTTTTGTTTGGTTATGGTGTGCAGATTGCCCTCACTGTGGTCAGAATATTCCATTAACTAACAACATGTGGATTTCAAGAAAACAAAAGTTAGGATTTAAAATCATTCCTGATGAAAACTTAGATTGTAAATTTGAATTGATTAAAAATATTACAGAACAAGATGCATCAAAATATACACAAAAAGGAGGTAAGGCAATTTGCATAAAATGTAATAATTCTTTAGATTATCAAAATATCACAGAGTCTATAAAAAATAAAAAAGAAAGAAAATTAGTATTTTTAAAAACAGAAACTGAATTTAGATTAGCAAATAAAAAAGATTTGGAGCAATTTGAAAATGCTCAAAAATATTTAGAAAAAAACTGGCAAGAATTTTTAGATTTAAAATACATCCCACAAGATGAAATAAAACCTGATCCTCGTTCAGGAATTAAAAATTATGGCATTACAATTTGGCACCAATATTTTAGTCAAAGACAGTTACTTGTATTTGCAACTCTAATTAAAAATATTAAAAAAATCTGCCAGGAAATATCAGATAAAGAATATCAAAAAGTAATTGCAACGTATCTGAGTTTTATTTTGGGTAAGCATCTTGATGCAAATTCTTTGGGAGTTCATTGGCATACAGGTTCTGAAAATCCAGAATTTACATTATCTTTTAGGCGTACAAATTTTGTCTTTAATCATGCAGAACCCAACCCTTTTGCCCGAGTTAGAGGTAATCTGTATTCTATTTTAGATGATGTCGTAAACAGTATCAAATTTTGTCAAGAATCAGGCGCAGAATCTAAAGTGTATGTGCAATCAGCATTTGATTTGAGTAGATTCTCTGATTTTGATATTATTCTAGTAGATCCTCCGAATCCTAATGATATTCAGTTTGCAGAACAGAGTGAGTTTTTCTATGTATGGATGAGTAAAATTCTTTATGATTATTATCCTGAAATTCCAGAAAAAATTACCATCGATGAGGATATTTCTGATAGTCCTGGAAGATTTGGGGATCGAAAAATATCATTGTCATTTTATGAGAAAGGCTTGAAAAAAACATTGTCTGAGATAAAGGCTGTATTAAAAGATGATGGGTTGGTATTATTTTATTTCAGTGCATCTCATACTAAAGCCTGGGATATACTAGTCAATGTTTTACGCGATTCCAAATTTACAGTTACAAATTTGCACTCTATTCATTTAGAGAATATTACAAATGTTATGCCTCAATTAGGAGTTGATAATCTAAGTACAATATTGATTACTTGTAGAAAACAACTTTTAGAAGAATCCGTATACTATGAAGATTTGATTAATCAAATAGAAAAAGAAATTAAAAATAGATTAGATGTATTGAGTTTGAATGAATTAATTTTAGTCCCCATAAATGATTTGTTTGTAATTTCATTTAGTAAAATACTGCAAACGATTACAAAATATTCGGAAATTCGCACATATGAAAAAGAAAAAGAAATTGATCTCAGTTTGTTAATTGAACAAATTCAAAAAATTACTGCATTGTATTTGTTTAATAGAGTAACTAGTAAATCAATTGGAATTCTAGGTAATCAAATTTCCCTCTATGTGTTTCTAAAAACATTCTATGATGGAATAATTGCTGATGAATTAGATAAAATTACAAAATATTTTGGAATAAAAAAGAATTACCTGGAAACAAAAAATATGTTAATTAAAGAAAAAGAGATTTTCAGGCTTGCGAGATTAGATGAATTTCCAATTGAAGAAAAAGCATCAGAAATAAGTTCTGAGAATATCTATGATCAAATTTGCTTTTGTTATCAAAATGTAGAACAAATAAAATCAAAAGATTTGAACATAGAAAGACTAGAGAATTTTAAGATAACCGAGATTTTATATATCATAAAATCACTAATTCAGATAAAGTCCATTTTGGGTCAATTTGATAAAGAGATGCAAAAATTGAATGGCCTGTTGGAATGTATTATTTCACGACATGGAAGAGCTTAAAACTAAAATTATAATTATGCAAATATGAAAAAGGCTCTAATTGAGAATTCAAGTATTGACCTTTTAGAATTATTTGATGAAATAAGTAAAGAAGCGAAAATCGAGAGTAGTTCCACAGCTATTAATAGAATGCAGTATTGGTGGACTAGAAAACCTCTAATAATTGGCAGAGCCGTTATTCTTGCAAGTACACTGGATAATATTGAAGATTTTAAGAATCATTTAGGTCTAAATAGAACAAAGCGTGCATACACCTATTCTCCAGATGTTGGAATTTATAAAAAAAATTTAGGTATAGATCCTTCTAAGATTAAAATTTTAGATCCATTTGGAGGTGGAGGTAATTTACTATTCCCTGCAAATGAATTGGGATTGGATTGTTCTATTTCCGATTATAATCCATTGGCATATTTAATTGAAAAAGCTACCCTTGAATATCCTGCAAAATATGGGGAAAAATTAGCTGAAGATTTTGAAAAATTTACAGATCAAGTAATAGATATGACAAAAAAAGAAATCGGTGATTTTTATGATGATGATGATTTAGTCTATCTTTGGAGTTGGTGTGTTAAATGTGAAATATGTAATTCGAGATTTCCTCTTATTGGTAAAATGCAATTTGGTCATGAAAATAAAAATCCAATTGGTTTTAAATTTCATACTACAAAAAATAATGATTTTACGATTGAATTAATTAGAAATATTGATGAAAAGAAATCTAAAGAATTTACCAATAGAGGTAGAACTGCAAAATGTTTGTTGAGAGGGGATCCAGTAGATTATAAAACAAAAACAAAATATATTTCAGAAACTAATGATCAAGAGATGCTTGCAATTCAATATTATGGCAATAAGGGGAAAAAATATCGATTAATGGTGGAAAAAGATAAGCAATTATTTCAAAACGCATCAAAAATGTTTGATGAAAAAAAATTAGAATTTGAAAAACAGGGATTAATTCCAGGAGAAGAAATTTTAGCTGGATATAGAAAAGAAAATAGTCTTTGGTATTATGGGATTAAAAAACATCGTGATTTTTTTAATAAAAGACAACTTTTACTACTCATCACAATATTAAAAAATATAAAAATTGTTTTAGAAAAAATTGAAGATAAAAAATATGCAGGTGCAATTTCATGCTATCTTAGCTTTTTTCTTTGTAGAGCAGTTAATCATAATTCTATTGGTGCGGTGTGGGATTCAACTACAGATGCAGCCAAACAAACTTTAGAATTTAAACAGATGCAATTTGTTCCAATGCATCCGGAAGTAAACCCATTTGCAAAACAAGGTCCAACTCTTGAGAATATGAAAAAAACTATTAAAAAAAGCATCGAGTTTTGTTCCTCAAAAGTAAACAAATCCACAAATATTTCAAACAAATCAGTTCTGATTTCAGAAAATAAAGAACAGTTTGATGTGATTCTTACAGATCCTCCCTATTCTAGTGATGTTCAATATGGTGAACAAAGTGAATTTTTTTATGTTTGGGTTCGTCGCTGTGTTGAAAAATATTTCCCTAAATTACCAAAGCGTTCACCCTTAGATGAGGATTTTTGTACAAGTTGGGGTCGATTTGGAGATAAAGTATTAGCCAATCAGTTTTTTGAAAAAGGTTTAGAAAAATCATTCATTGAAATAAACCAAAAATTAAAAGATGACGGTCTATTCATTGTATTCTTTGCACACTCTAGTCCTGAAGCTTGGAATGTATTTTTAAAAAGTATACGTTCTGGAAAATTTCAAGTTATTTCATGTTATACACTTCATACTGAAAAAACATCCACTCCATTATCACAAGGAACCACATCATTCAAATCATCAATTGTAGTAGTTTGTCGTAAAATCCTCAAGCCCTCTGAAGAATATTTTGAAGATATTATTCCAAAAATTGAAGATAAAATTAAACAAATGTTTACACAAATACCCAATGAAAAATTATTAACTTTACCAATCACAGATTTACTAATTATGGTGTATGGAAAAGTTTTAGAAGTCTCTACTCGACACACTATTTTGAAGAGTTATCAAAAAGGTATAGAATTTAATTTCGAGGAATTAATCAAAGATGCAAGAGGTTTCATCATGAAAGAATTAATTGGGAAATTAACTGGAAAGAATGTTAACACGATTGGTCCAAGAATGGCATTTTATTTATTAATTAAAATATTTCACAGAGGAATTATAGCTGGAGATAATGCAAGTAAAATGGCAAAAATATATGATGTGAAAATAGAAGAATTAGAAAAAGAACAAGTAGTTACCAAAGATAAAGATGTGATCAGACTATATTATCTAAATGAAAATGAAATGGATTATTCGCCAGAGAATATTGATAAAAATAACTTGTACCAACAATTATGTTATTTAGCTTATGCAGTTGATTCTAGAGGTTCAGATAAAATTCCAGGAATTATTTCAAACGATAATTTTAGATTAGAAGATTTAAAACAAATAATTTCATTATTGATCAAAAATTATCATTTAAAACGTAACAAAGGTGAATCACTTATTGAAAAAGAACAGATGGAATTAAACATCTTGGAAACCCTTGCAGATATCACAGGCGTGAAAGTAGAAGGAATATTGGATTCATATCTAGAGAAATGACTTCGATAGGTAGTAAAGTAAGAATCAAGGGAAAAGATGTCGAAGGCATAGTAATTACAATAAAAGATAATTTTATCGAAGTGAATATTGAAAATCAAAATCAGTGGTTTCCAGTTCAAGATTTGGAAGAGATCAGTGATGAATTAGTAAGTAAAATTTTAAAAAATGACCTTGATGATGGAATTGATTTTATTCTAGGTATTGATGCCCACAGATTACTCACAGAATACAAATTCAATCCATATGTTTTAGCATCATCAACTAAAATCCAAATATTTCCACATCAGATTGATGAGGTCATCTGGGCACTAGATAATCCCAGGATACTCATTGCGGATGAGGTAGGATTGGGGAAAACAATCATTGCAGCATTAGTTGCAACTGAACTTCGAGCAAGAGGTCTTGCAAACAAGGTATTGTTTGTCGTACCAAAATCATTGGTTCTAAAATGGAAAGGCGAACTTGAAAGTCGTTTTGATTTTGAAGTTAAAATTTTAGATTCTACATATATGAAAGTGGATTCAGATCCCTTTGATAAAAAAGAATTTGCATATGTTGCATCAATAGATTTTCTTAAGCAAGATCACATTAAAGAAAAAATCCAGAATGATTTTGATATAATCATTGTAGATGAGGCCCATAAATTCAAAATTAGGACAGATAGACTAGAACTAGGAAAAGTTTTAGCAGCAAAATCAAATGTACTCATATTTTTAACTGCAACACCACATGATGGACGAGATGATGACTTTATGGCAAGAATTAGTTTACTTGATCCCTATGTAGGAGACATTGCATCATCTAGTTATCTTTGGACTAGAAATATCAAAGAAGATGTTAAAGACATTCAAGGAAAAACAGTATTCCCTCCAAGAACAAGTAAAACAGTAGATATTCCATTAACAAATGCTGAGCGTGAGATTAATGATTTGCTCAAAGATTACTTTGATGCCAGATATAGTGAGGCTCAAAATCAAAGAGAAATTAATGCAGTAAGGTTTCTCTCACATATTTTTAGAAAAAGAGCATCATCATCAATTTCTGCATTAAAAATTTCATTAAAAAGAAGATTAGAAAAACTAGGCAACATTAATCTGGATGAACTTCTAAAAATGCAATCAACAATAAAAGATTATGATGAAGAATTAGATCCAGAATTTGAAAGTGAAGAAAGTGAAATTGATGGATTTACACTGGGGGTAGATATCGAAAATGAAAAGGCAAGTTTGAGAAATATTATTTCAGAACTAGAGAAACTGGGTTCTAGGGACACAAAATTTGACATTTTGCAAAAATCCATACAAGAATTAAAAACCACTGATCCTAAAACAAAGATTCTTCTTTTTACTGAATACCGAGATACATTAGATTATCTAATTGAAAGATTATCAGAAAATTACAAAATAGGAAAAATAGATGGTACGATGAAAATTGAAGATCGTAGTGACATGTTATTGGAATTTAGAAAAGACGATGGTCCTGAAATCTTACTATGTACTGATGCTGCAGGTGAAGGAATCGACATGCAATTTTGTAATATCGAATATAATTACGATTTACCTTGGAATCCAAACAAGTTAGAACAAAGAATGGGAAGAATTCACAGAATCGGTCAAACTAGAGAAGTTTTCTACTATAATTTTGTAGTAGACAAAGAATCCAGTATTGACGGGTACATTCTTTCTAAATTACTAGACAAAATTGAAAATATCAAAGCATCAATGGGTGAGAAAGTCTATGATGTAATTGGAATAATTCTCAATTCCGATGATATTGCAAAATATTACGAGGAATTACTCAAGGTTCCAAAGGCACACTGGGAAGCAAAAGTTTCAGAACTATTAGAAAAGATTGAAGAAAATAAAAATAGAATTTTAGAAAAAAGCAATCTCTTACTTGAGGGGCATAGATTAGACAGAACTACGCTTGAAAATATAAAGAAAATCAGGAAAAATGCTGTTGACATAGGTGAAATTAAACGATTTTTACATATGCTGGTTGAATCAAAAGATGGGAAATTTGAAGAAATAAAAAAATCTGAAAAGAGATACAAAATTTTCCCACCACAAAAATTGGCTCATGAACTTCATTTAGGAGTAATTGAAGGTACGTTTGATCCTAAACTTGCAAGTGAAAGGGGATGGCCATATCTTGCATTAGGAAATAAAGAAATTAATTCAATTATTTCAAAATCTGCTGGAAAATCAATTGCGTCACTAACACATCCAACAAAAAGTGGTTTACTATGTGTTTACAAGACAAGTGTTATTGATGGGAATGGGCGGGAAAGAGACACAAAAATTGTTGCAATGTTCCATAATGAAGATGCAAAAGTTACAGAGATAGACCCACGAAGTATTTGGGATTATGCTGAAGGAGAAGAAATAAGAAATACTGCATTTATAATAAATTCTAAAAAAAGGATAGAAGAAGAACTATCAAAAATTGTCAGTTCTAATAAAATAAAAACAACTAAGAAAATCCAAGAAATAGAAAAGAAAACAAAACTATCTACAAGAAAATATTTTATCGATAAAATAGAACAATCAAATGCAAAGATTGCTGAATATAATGAACAAAGGGGAGAAGGTCCACAAATTGAAAAATTAATTACAAGACAAAATAATCAGATTCAAAATTATAAAAAAGAGTTAGATGATCGTTTAGAGCAAATTCAAAAAGAGTATATCACAAAAACAACCGTTGAATTAATTGGAATCGCATCTGTCAAATCAGAAGTTGATGCAAATGTTCGAAGAGAATCTGATCTTGCAGGAATGAAAGTAGTTATAGAATATGAAATGAAACGTGCAACATCTGATGATCAAAGAGAGAAAATTATTGATATTTCTGAAAGAGATACAGGGTATGATGTGGAATCATTTGATAGATGTATTGAAGTAAAGTCGTTTAAAAAATCAGGTCCTGCAAAACTTACTAGTCATGAGTGGGGTACTGCAGAGAGAATGGGTGATGAGTATTGGTTATATGTAGTAGAAAATGCTCAAACTGAGCCTAAAATCACTGAAATTCAAAATCCATATGAAAAGTTCAAAGATAGTGTAAAAACAGAAGAATCAATTGAATACAGATATGTCATAGATAATTGGAAAGGATGATCAAAGGAATGAACATAGTCTACGAAAATTTAAAAAATATAATTGAAAATCAAATAGAAAAATTTGCTAAAGGGAATTTTCAATATGTAATGTTGAGGTATTTGTTATTGGAAAACAACTCCAATAATAAATCAATTAGTATTGCATTAAAAAGATATAACCAAGAATCAAATGTAAATTTTCAATCCATCAATTATTGA
>Ga0233427_10002795_pt1 | contig 15900 bp, 10 predicted proteins | sample SI_118_April2016_5_FD_179885 | JGI IMG/M metagenome (GOLD analysis project Ga0233427, IMG submission 179885) | Seawater microbial communities from Saanich Inlet, British Columbia, Canada - SI_118_April2016_100_MG | ecosystem: Environmental > Aquatic > Marine > Inlet | place: Canada: British...
TGACGACCTGGCCATCGCGGCGGGAGATCTCGATTGTGGCTTCGAACAGGCCGGTGGGGTGTTCAAGGATCACTGAGTCGCCGGCGATGGGTGCCATGATCTCGCTGCTCGGTGAGCCGGGAAGCAGCGCTGCAGTAGCGACCGACACGGCACCGAGCACACCGATTGCATCGTGGCATCGGCGGGGAATGAAGGTGCGGGTGCTCAACACGCCACCGGCTCGGGGTGGTGCAACGAGACAGATTTTCGGCACGGTGGCTTCGCTGACATCACCAAGTCCCATGAGTTGACCCGCCTCCAGATGGAGTGCCTCGAGAAAGGTTCCCAGTGACGGGTTGGCCTCGAGATCGGCGCAGGACTCGTAGCCGGTGACGCCGGCCGCGTCGGCGCGCAGTACCACGACCGGCATTCCGTTGTCGATCAGTGTGCAATCCACACCGCACACGCGGTCACGGACGGAGCCGGTCGGGAGCAGCGAGCCGGCCGTTCCCCCGGCGATATCGGCGAACTCGAGTCGGATTGGTGCAGCCGCACCGGGTACGCCCGAGACGGCGATCGTACCCGAGTAGACCGGCATTCCGCCGTGCACATTGACGGTGGCCGTGGCGACTGAGGCCGTGTTTTCCATATGGATTCGAAGGGTTGCGGTGGCCGCCGATGAGTCAACGTGGACGAGCCCGCGTTCGATCGCGAACGGCGCCACGCCGGCCAGCAAATTGCCACAGTTTTGTCGATCGCTGACGATGGCGTCTTCGACGCCAACCTGCAGGAAGAGGTACTCCACGTCGGCGTCGGACCGGGTGCTTCGCGAGACGATGGCGACCTTGCTGGTGAGGGGATGAGCGCCACCGATGCCATCGATCTGGCGGGCATCCGGTGTCCCCATGATTCGACGCAAGAGGTCGTCGCGCTCGACGCGTTCGGATGGGAGGTCGCCGGCCAGGAAGTACGCGCCCTTGGACGATCCGCCGCGCATCATCATGCACTGGACTCCACCCTCGGTCTGTGTCATGAGTTCCAGCTGTACTCCACCGGGAGAGGTTGAGCACGAAGAATACTCAGCAGTTGAGGTGTTGTCGACATGATTGTCGACAATAGGGATCCGCTGGCCCCATCTGCGTCTATCAGAAACTCTGTCAAGATGATCTGGTGAGCGACTCCTCAAATCCTCGGATCGATGCCCTCGAATCTCGAGTAGCGCGTCTCGAGGAGATGCTTGCGGAGTCCACCGCGGTCTCGGCATCATCGCTGGTCACGCCGTTGTCACCGCGGCCCGCAACTCTCTCGCCGCCGCCGCCGCTTCCGGGCGCTCAGCCAGTTCCGATGTCGTCCTCCACCGCGCCCGAAACCCGAGCGCCACGTGAACTGAACCTCGACAGTGAAGTAGTCCTGAAGTGGGGCGGTGTGGCGCTGGTTGTCCTCGCCGTTGGTTTCGCCGTGAGCACAGCCATCAGCGAGGGATGGGTCGGTCCCGAGTTTCAACTCGTTGGAGCTGTGGCGTTGTCGCTTGTGCTCATCGGGGTCGGCCTACGCCTACGCCTCACCCGACTGCCGTGGTCGTTCGCTCTTTGCTCTGGGGGCGTTGCGGCTCTGCTCACCACGGTCGCATCGAGTCTCTTCATTGATCAAACGAGCACCGACGTGGCGTTCACCGCGATTGCGGTCGTCGGCCTCGGTGGCTTTGTTCTTGCTCGGATGGTTCCATCGGAGTGGGTTGGGCTCGTCACCGTGATGGGTGGTGTCATTGCCTGGTTGGTGGTCGGGGAGGCTGAGCCGCCATTCGCGGCCACGGCCGCAGGCCTTGCGGTGCTGCTTGCAATCGCTATTGCTGTTGCGCTTGAACGGCACTGGTTCGGACTTCGTCTTCTGATCCAGGTCGTCGGCCTCGGTGGGCTGGTTTGGCTGGGGGCAGTGGCCGACACCGGAGCTGAGCAGGTCTGGACGCTTGTCATTGCCAGCGCTGTGACGATGTCGCTTCTGTGGGTTCCAAGCATTGGTGAACTCGAATCGCTCTGGCAGCAACTCGAGGTGCAACTCTCGGCCGCGGTTTCGCCCTGGGCTGTCTTGGTGCTGGGGCTCACCTTCGAGATGGACACGGACACTGCAATCGGTTCAACGGAGCTCGTTTCGGCGGCTGCGATGGCCGTTCTCGCCATCAGACTTCGTGCGATGATTCGCTCGCCCCACTTCGTGTCCCTGATGCTCGGGGCCAGTGTGAGCCTCACCATTGGACTCGCCGTGCTGCTTTCGGCCGAGGCGACGTTTGTCGCCGTAGCGGTGCAGGGCGCCGGTCTCATCATGGTGAGCAAGAGGATGGGCGAAAGCGTCCGAGTACTCATCAATGCCGCTGTGTTGCTGATTGCCGCTGCAGTCTTTGTGTTGGTTGATGGCGTGAACGCGTGGACCGACGACACCGCCTACGGCCCCGACATCGCTCGCTTGGCAATCATCGTCGCAATCGGGTTCGGTCTCTGGTTGACACGGCGTCGGCCAACTCAGCAGGTCGGTGCGTTGGGTCTGCTCGGGCTGCTGCTCATTTGGCTCGGATCGGTTTTCGTGCACCTGCCGGAAGGCCAGGCTGTGGTCTCGGTTTCCTGGGCGATCTTGGGCACGGTGGTCCTGATCGCCGGCGCGGTTCGCAAGATTCCTGAGGTCGCAACCGTCGGACTTGCCGTTTTGGCCCTCACCGTCACCAAGCTCCTGATAGTGGACATGCAAGAGGTCGACACGTTGTGGCGCGCCGCACTGTTCCTGGCGGTCGGACTTGGTCTGATGCGGCTCGGATTCCTCCTCTCGCGACTGACGGCGGTCGACGATGGCGATGCCTACTCGTCGGAGTAGGTGTCGGCTTCGCTTGTTGCAATGAGTGCGGCATTCACGATGCTGCCAGCATCGATCCCGGTGATCTCGTGGAGATCGGCGATGGTTCCCGATTCGCCGAATCGGTCGACACCAAGGGCGTATTGGCGGGTACCCAGTGCCGACCCGAGCCAGGCAAGGCTGTGGCTGGCCGCGTCATGGACGCTCACGATCGGGCGCCGCCGTTCGATTGCCGGCACGAGACGGTGCAGGTGACTGGGCGCCCGGACCACGCGCGCAGACGCGGTCGATTGAGCAAACCCAGAACGCCACGTCTGGTACACCCGGTTGGGGCTGGTGAGATGTACGACGGTCGCCTGGACTCCCTCAGAATCGAGCTCGGCAGCGGCGGCCAGCGCCTCAGGCGCCATCGCGCCGGTGGTCGCGATCGTGACCGCTGGCCGTCCGTCCGGCGGCGCGTCGACAAGGCGGTAGCCGCCAGCGAGGACGAAGTCCCGCAGTCGATCCTCGCCCATCGAGTCGAGCACGGCGGCAAACGGCGCTTGGTCGATCGGTCGAGTTGACAGGCGGAGATAGCCACTGGTCCCGCCCGGCTGCGACAGTTGGTCGAGTGCGTCACAAAGAAGCCAGTCGACCTCGGTGGCGTAGCCCGGTTCGGAGTAGTTGATGTTGGGAAGCTCAGCCCCGACAGAGGCGGTGATCGTCGACTGGTGAGCCCCACCTTCGGGGGCGAGCGTCACGCCTGCGGGCGTGCCCGCCACGACGAACTTCGCGTTGTTGTAGACCCCGTAGATCAGGGCATCGAGTCCCCGTAGAACGAAGGGGTCATACACGGTGCCGACGGGGAGCAGGTGCTGGCCGTGGTGCTCGTGGCTAAGTCCGAGTTGCCCAAGCAGCATGAAGAGATTCATCTCGCTGATGCCAAGCTCGATGTGTTGGCCGGTCGGACCTGGCGCCCATTTGAGCAGCCGCTCGGCTCCGCCGTGGTCGTCACGCTCGGTGTGGGAGTAGACGCCACGTTTGTTGATCCATCCGCCCAGATTGGTTGACGCCGAGACATCGGGCGCTGTGGTGACGATGCGGTCACCGACACCTTCGATCTCGGCGAGACTGGCGAGCACCCGGCCAAACGCCTCCTGGGTCGATTGCGCGCCATTGGTCACCGCTGGTCGGGCCGACCGGGGCACTGGTGGGATCGGACGTGGAGTTTCGGGTGCGTTGTTGAGGTCGCCTCCCACCGCTCGACAAAGTCGGCCTGGGGGCGATTCGAGGTCGAAGCGGTCCCACTCGGTGGTTGTATCGAGACCAGCAGCGAGGCGAAAGGCTTCGACCTGTTGGGGGCTCAGCATCGCTGCGTGGTTCATGGGGTCGCCGGCCATAGGGAGGCCGTGACCCTTCACCGTGTAGGCGAAGACGACTGATGGCTGGGTCGTATGGGCGTCGCATTCGCGGAAGGTGTCCAGCAGGAGTCCAAGGTCATGGCCTCCCAGGTCGCTCACCAAATGGGCGAGTGCTTCGTCGTCGAGTTCTGCGGCGATCTTGTGGACCGATTGATCAGCGGTGGAGAGGAACTTGTGGCGGTGCTCGGCTGGTCGAAGGGTGAAAAGTTCCTGATACGCCTCATTGGAAAGACCATCGATATGGGCCTTGAGTGCCTGGCCGCCTGGCTGGAGGAAGGCTGCTTCGAGACTGGCGCCGTACTTTGCCTCAGCGACGTGCCATCCCGCATCGGCGAAGAAACTCTTCAGTCTGATGGCGGCGATATCGGGGATCACCCGATCGAGGCTTTGGCGGTTGAGGTCGACAACCATCGTGAAGTTGCCAAGTTCGTTTGTGGCGGGGTCGGCAATGGCCTCCCACACATTGCCCTCATCGAGCTCTGCATCGCCGACGAGGGCGATGAATCGTGCCGGGTCGTGATCCCCGAAGTGTGAGTCGGTGTAGCGGCGAGTCAGAGCGGAAAACAGAGGCGCAACCGCGCCCAGTCCAACAGAGCCAGTGGAGAAGTCCGAGACATCGGGGTCTTTGGTGCGTGAAGGGTAGGCCTGAAGCCCGCCTCGCTGACGCAATGTTGTGAGGTAGGAGCGGTCGAGTTCGCCCGTGAGGTATTTGATCGCGTGGTACACGGGCGAGGCATGCGGCTTGACGGCCACTTTGTCGTTGCCGCCGATATGGCCAAACCACAGGGCGGTCATGATGGTGGCTATCGAGGCGCACGAGGCTTGATGTCCGCCGACCTTGATATCGGTGTCACTTCGCCGGTTGGCGTGATCGATGATCCGCGTGGCAAGCCACAAAACCCGCTGCTCGATCTGTTGCAGAGTTGCCAGGTCCGGCGCAACTGTCGTCATAGGCGCTCCTTTCGACCCGTACGGTACGTCACGCAGCGTTTGACTGCCCCAGGTAGAAACGAAAGAGACGTAGACAAGGCGGAGGTGCGACACTGTCGGACATGACTGGCATCGTTCGCATCATGCAGCTTTCCGACACGCACTTCCTTGAGGATGGTGTGGCTCCCGAAGGTGGAGTGGCCTACAACACCGGCGAGGCCTTCGATGCGGTGTTCAACCACATCGGCGACCACAGCGCTCTCGACATGGTCGTGGTCACCGGCGACGTGGCCGACCACGGTCGCGCTGCCGAGTACCGCAAAGCCGCCGACGCGTTCTCCCGCTTCGAGGTCCCGGTCAACGTATGCCCGGGTAATCACGACGTTGATGCCGTCTTCTCGTCGGGTATGGCCCGACCCGGGGTAAGTACCTCACGGGTTGTTGAAGTCGGTGCCTGGGCGTTTCTGTTCGTGGACTCCAGCGCCGGCACGATGCTCGATCACGAATCCGGGATGCGCGTCGACCCTCCTGGCGAGACCCGCCTTCACACGCAGGGCACGCTCGGCCAACGTGAGGCCGCGTGGGTCAACCAGATGTGTGAGACCACGAATGCGGCCCACGTCTTCGTCTGGGTCCATCACCCGCCTGAGCCACCGGTGCCCATGTGTCGTGATGACGCGTACGCAGCCGAGTGGCACGGGATCTTGAGCACCCACTCCAAGATTCGAGGCTTTGGCGCCGGCCACACGCACATCCCGGACGACTACGAGATCATGGGCCGGCCGGTGTTTGTCTCCCCGTCGCTCAAGAACAACTTCTCGCTTGACCCACAGACCTGGCTACCACCGGGCTATCGCACCTATGAGTTCATGGCCGACGGCTCGGTCACGAGCGAGGTCCAACTCGTCGACGACGAGCGCTGGCCCCGACTCCCGTTCGGCCGACTTCTTGGCTCGCTGTTCAGGGGTGAGATCACGTTCTCGGAAATGGATGAAATCATCGCCCGTCGCAATCGCATCGCGGGGGCCTAGACCGTGGACGTTGGTCTACAGCTCATCTTCTCGTCCTATGGCTGGGACGACGTCTCCGATGTCGACGTCTACAAGCATGAGACCGAGCTTGCCTTGATGGCCGAGGAGCTCGGATTCGACTGCATCTGGCCGACCGAGCACCACTTTCGCGACTACTCCTTTTGCCCCGACAACATCGAATTTCTTGCATACATCGCGGGGCGAACCGAGCGAATCGATTTGGGTACGGCCGCCGTGATTCTTCCCTGGAACGACCCGTTGCGGGTGGCCGAGAAGATTGTCATGCTCGATCACCTCTCAGATGGGCGGGCGAGACTCGGGATGGGACGTGGACTGTCTCGTCACGAGTTCGAGGGTTTCGCCGCGATCGACATGAGTGAATCTCGGGCTCGCTTCGACGAGGCCTCCATGATGATCGTCGAGGCTATCGAGACGGGTTTCATCGAGGGAGCCGGTCCGCTTTATCCGCAGGTCCGAAAGGAGATCCGTCCCCGCCCGTTCAAGTCGTTCGCCGATCGCACCTACGCGGTGGCGAACTCGTCCGACTCGGTGGCGGCATGTGCCGCAGCGGGTGCGCGAATGATCATGTTCGCAGAGTCCAACTGGCCGAAACGCCTCGTCTCCATCGAGGCGTACCGCGAGCAGTTCGAGACGGCGCATGGGCGGTCGGCGCCAGGCCCGCTCACGGCCGACTTCACCTTTTGCCACGAGGACTCGTCGGTGGCGAAGGATGTGGCCGAGGAGGCGCTCGCGACCTATCTCGCAAGCCTTCTCGATCACTACGAACTCGACGGCGATCATCTTCAGGGAATCGAGGGCTACCAGGGGTATGGCAAGCAGGCGGCATGGTTACAAGAGCACGGGTTCGGTCGGTACATCGAGGGATTCCTCGCGGCCAATGCGTACGGCACCCCGGATCAGCTGCTCACCAGTTTCCGCGAACGGTACGACGTCATCGGTCCGTTCGAATTGGCCACGTGTTTTCGTTTTGGTGGTATCGACTTCGAGGCCGCCAAGGCCAGCATGCGCCTATTTGCCGAGACGGTCATGCCCGAGGTGAAGAGTTGGTCCTAGGCGATCAGGCGGCAGTACGGTCATCGGATGAACGAACCAGCGGCCCGGCAGGCGTATCGGTTTGCTGTTCAGGGCGGCTCGCTCGCTGACCCAGTGGCGTTGCGCAAAGAGGTCCAGACGATCGAAGCGCTCGGCTATGACGACTTCTACACATCGGATCACATCGGCCGGCCGGGATCCGATGGTCGCAGCGGCGGGATGTTCGTGGTGGAGCCGTTCAGTCCGCTTATCGTTGCGGCCGGGGCCACCGAGCGACTGCGGCTTGGGCCGCTGGTGCTCAACTGCGAGCTCTACAACCCGGGCCTGCTCGCCCGGCATGTTGCCACCGCTGATCGGCTCACCGGCGGGCGGCTCATCCTCGGCATGGGCACCGGCTACGCCGCCGCAGAGCTCGCTGGGATCGGCATGCCGATCCGACCACCCGGGCCGCGCGTGACACGTTTCGGTGAAGTCCTACACATCCTTCGTGGCCTTTTGGATGATGGGTCCCTGACCCATGCAGGCGAGCATGAGTCGATCGATATGCACGATCTGGGCGTCGAGCCGCACCAGGCGCGAGTGCCGTTTCTGATCGGCGGGAATGGGCCCCGTGTCGTACGGCTTGCCGGGCGGTACGCCGACATCTTCCAATTCACCGGCCTGACTCACGGTGAGGGTGGGACTCCGAGTGCCGGCGGCTTTGCGCTCGACGATCTCATCCAACGGAGCCGACTGCTGAGTGAAACAGCAGGTGTCCGTGATGGCGAGATCGAACGATCAGCTCTCGTTCAGGTCACTGGGGTGGGCGCCGATGCGCCGTCAGTCGAAGATCTTGTCGAACGTTTTCGGCTCGACGCAGACGTGATTGCCGACTGCCCGTTCATTCTGTGCGGATCGGTTGAGCAGATCGTCGACAAGATCGAAATGACACGCGAGAGACTCGGTATCACCCACTACGTCGTACGAGATCCGGAAGGATTCGCTCCCGTCATGGAGGTATTGAGGTAATGGCAGACGAATAGACCCGACCGACAACGGTGGGATACCACGCTGCTGAGATCGCGTTCTTGCGCGATCTCTACACCACGGAAAAGGGTGGAGACTCGGCGGTGGGGTAACTTCGCGAGATAGACGATCTGGAGAAATCATGATTGCCCTCAACTCGATGAAGGCGTCGGTGAGCACCGATGTCAATGCCGCTTCTAATCTACTCACGAAGCTGTCGCACGACATTTGGGACAACCCTGAGCTGGCATTTGAAGAGGAGCACGCATCGTCGGTCTGTATTGACGCGCTCAGCGATGCCGGTTTCAAAATCACTACCGGTGTATCCGGTCTGGAGACAGCGTTTGTTGCTGAGTATGGTTCTGGCCCGCTGACCGTCGGCATCTGCTCTGAGATGGATGCCCTCCCCGGCGTGGGCCATGCATGCGGTCACAACATGATCGCCGCTGCTGGCGTAGGCGCCGGGATCGGCCTCGCTCGAATCGCCGACGAAGCCGGCATCACGATCCGTGTGCTCGGCACACCGGCCGAAGAGGGTGGCGGCGGCAAAATCATCATGCTTGAGGATGGCGCCTTCGATGGTCTCCATCTGGCGATGATGGTGCATCCATCACCAATGGAAAGTGACGTCTTCCCGACTCTCGCTTCGACGGGCTGCGACTACCACTTCCACGGAAAGTCGGCCCACTCGTCGCTCGCCCCCCACGAGGGCATCAACGCGGCCGATGCCGTTACCATCGCCCAGGTCGGCATCGGCGTGCTGCGTCAGCATCTGCGTCCTGGCGATCAAGTTCACGGCATCGTGACCGACGGCGGCGACGCCCCCAACATCGTCCCGTCGCACTCGACGGCTCGTTACGTCTGTCGGGCACCCTCCCTCGGTGAGCTCGGCTCCCTTCGCTCCCGCATCGACAAGTGCTTCGAGGCCGGCGCGCTGGCCACCGGCGCCACGCTGACAACTGATTCCGAACGCCATCCCTACAGCGAGTTCCGCCACGACGAGGAACTTGCCCTGCTCTACCGTCACAACGGCGAGGAACTCGGACGAGCGTTCACCCCCCGGTCCACCAAGGGCGGCGCATCAACCGACATGGCCAATGTGTCATTGCTCATGCCGACCATTCACCCGAGTCTTGGTCTCGATTGTGCGCCGGCGGTCAACCATCAGCCCGAGTTCGCGCAACACTGCCGAACCGACGAGGCAGACACGTCGGTGCTTCATGGTGCGATCTCCATGGCGCAGACGTGTGTGGATGCCGCAGCTACGCCACAGATTCGTGAGCGGCTACTCGCCAACGAAACGGTCTATGGCGGCCGCGACGACTATCCGTGGAAATTCTGAGTAACTCGCTCAGGCAAGCAGAATTCCCAGCCGCACGGTGTAGCCCGTCATCACCGTCCAAAAGAGGATGGCGAACGTCTGCTCTCCGGCGCGTTCGTTGAGTGCTGACCCCGTCCATGTGCCGAGAGCCATGAGTGGCACGGCCGCGAGGGCCAGAAGTACTGAGGAGCGTCCGAGTAACTCTGCTTCAGCGAAGATCGCGGTCTTGGTTGCGTCCCCTGCGAACGATGCCAGCGACGCTGCCCCGACAAAGTGACGGCGGTCCAGGTCGAGATTGCGAATGGCCACACCCTTGAGCGGTCCTGATGTTCCCGAAAACCCACTCGATGCTCCAGAGCCGAATGCGAGTACGGGCGCGAAGCCGTTGCGAAGCGGGGTGATCTCGAACCGCTCAGCGATCACCGAGAAGGCAAACATCGTGATGACGCCAACAGTTACTGCCGTGGTCGGAGCGCGCACGAGCAAGGTCGACCCAAGTGCTGCGCCGAGCACGATCAACACCACGACCCGCGCCGCCGCACGGAATGGCAACGTGCGCCGATAGGCGATGATCTTCATCACGTTGTTGCTGGCGAGGAAGAGGGCGGCCAAAGCGACGCCTTCCTTGGACCCCAAGAACAAGACCAGAGCCGGCACCATCACCAGCGACCCACCGAGACCGGCGGACGCGGAGATGGTGAACGACATATAGACCAGTGCGAGCACCCCGATTAGGGCAATGACATCCATTGGTTGATCAAGCGTGAATGGCGCCGAGGCCGAGTCCCAGGATCGACGTGTTGAGGGCAGCGAGATCGTCATCGATCAAGCGTGCGAGTTCGCCAAGGGGAGCTTCGGCCTGACCGGACAACTTCTCGAAGACCGCGTACGACTGCTTGGTGGGTCGGGCATCAGCGCTCGATACGACGGGCGGCAGCGATGCAAGCTTCTCGAAGATCTTCTCGCGATAGTTGAGCGTGTCGCCGCGGGAGGTGAACTCGGGCTGCACGAGTACTTCCTCGACACCGGACAGGGCGTCAACAAGAGCGCGGGCGGTCGCTGCCGGGTCGGCACCACCGTCCATGCCGTCGAGATGCTCGGCCCACCCGTCGAGTTGCTTCTTGAGTGACCGGCAGCTGTTCACGCCTTCGGCGATGTTAGAGAGACGGTCACGGATCTGTAGACCGAGATCGAACTGTTCGCGGAGGTCGTCGTCGCTTGTGGTCACGCGCGGATCCTTGACCAGGTCGAACGATTGTGTCCCGGACCAACCGCCCACGTCGAGACGCACGGTGTAGGTGCCCGGCATTGCAAGCGGGCCACCGGGACGACCATGGAACTCGGTATCGACCATCTTTGCCCCGGACGGGTAGTTCATCGACCACTGGAACCGGTTCATTCCCTCAGCTGCGGTGAGATAGAAGCCCTCGCGGTCCTTCTTATCCTCGGGGATGTCGGATGTGAACGACTCGATCTCGTTGCCTTCGGCGTCGAGGATGGTGAGTGTGATCGGCTCGGTGGGAGCCTCGCTCAGGAAGTAGCTGATCTTCACACCGTCGCGAGGATCATCACCGGCATCGAGCATGTGCTTGACCTTGTGGCCGGTCTCTTCCTGCTCGAGCATAAACGTGGCGTTCTGTCCGATGGTGACGTGGTAGTTCTTCCCGCTGAGGCTTCCCCAGAACGCCGCGAACAGATGGGGAGGCACTCGCACGGTGTCGTGAGGCCGGAATAGCTGATGCGATCCGTCGCCGGCCGCATCCGCGGCCTGGTGGAGTTGGGTGACGTCGTCGAGGATCCAGAAGGACCGGCCGTGTGTGGCCACGATCAGGTCGTCGTGCTTCACCATAAGGTCGTACACCGGAGTGACGGGCAGGTTGTTGCGAAGCGACTGCCAGCTTGCCCCGTCGTCAAACGACACCCACAGGCCGAGCTCGGTGCCGACATAGAGCAGACCTTGACGGCCCGGGTCTTCGCGCACGACTCGGCAGAAGTCGTTGTCGGGGATGCCATTGTCGATGCGCGTCCACGATTCGCCGAAGTCGGTGGTCTTGTAGACGTATGCGCCATAGTCGCCCTCCTTGTGGCGGGCCACCGTCATATAGACGGTGCCGGCCGTGTGGGGTGACTCGGCGATCATTGTCACTTGGGAGTTGGCGGGCAGGCCCTCGGGGGTGACGTCAGTCCAGTCACCGCCGTCATTCTTTGAGACGTGAACGAGGCCGTCGTCGGAGCCCGTCATGATCGTGCCCCGCTGATGAGCCGACAGCATGAGCGAGAAGATCGTGGCGTACATCTCAGCGCCCGCAGTGTCCATGGTGAGTGGACCAGAGACGCCCATCGTGGCAGGGTCAGCGCGGGTGAGGTCGGGGCTGATCTCGTCCCAACTGTGTCCCTCATCGGTCGAGCGGAACAGTTTGTTGCCAGCGGCGTAGAGCGTGTTCGAGTCGTGGGGTGAGAACATGAGCGGGTAGGTCCACTGAAAGCGGACTTCGGCGGTGTTGCCATCGTGGTACGCCTCGGGCCAGACGCTCACCAGTTGGATTTGCTTCGTGATGTGGTCGTAGCGCTGGAGGGAATCACCGCCACCCGGAGAGCTACCGATCGCGCCGACATAGACGATGTTGGGATCGCCGGGCTTCACTGCCACATAGCCGCTCTCGGCGGTACCGGGCGCATAACAGTCGGCCCAGTTGATGGCGCCTTTGTATGTGCGACTCGGAACACAGATGCTCGAGTTGTCTTGCTGCGAGCCGTAGACGTTGTAGGGGAACTGATCGTCGACATCAAGGTGGTAGAACTGCGCCGTCAGTTGGTTGTAGATCGATGACCAGGAGAAGCCGCCGGTCATTGATACGAAGGCGCCACCGTCGTCGGAACCGATCATGCGGTCGGGATCTTTCGGGTCGATCCACAGATCGTGGGTGTCGCCGTGGGGCATGTCGAACTCGGAGAACTCCACGCCGCCGTCGATCGATTTCCACGCCTGCATGTCGAGAACCCAGACCGTGTTGGGGTCGGTGGGGTGGGCGTAGACGTGCATGTAGTACCAGGGACGCCACGCCAACTCTGGCTTGGAGGAGGTCTTAGTCCAGGTGTCACCGTGGTCGTCTGAGCGGTAAAGGCCCCGCTTGCGTCCCTCGGCCTCGACGATGGCCCACAGTCGGCCGTGCTGGGCCGGGGAGACAGCGACGCCGATCTTGCCGAGCGTGCCTTCTGGCAGGCCGGGGTTGGTGGAGAGGTTCTCCCAGGTGTCGCCACCATCGGAGGTGCGCCAGATGCCTGAGCCGGGGCCGCCACTGTTCATCGACCAGAAGTTGCGGCGGGCTTCCCAAGTGGTGGCGAAGATGATGCGCGGGTTATTGGGGTCCATCGAGATGTCGACAGCGCCTGCGTTTTCGGCAACGTGGAGAACCAACTCCCAGGTCTCGCCTCCATCGGCAGAGCGGTAGATGCCTCGCTCGGGGTTGTCCTTTGCCGCATGGCCGAGTGCCGCCACATAAACAAGGTCGGGGTTCTCGGGATGGATCTGAATCTCACCGATATGGCGGGTTTCGCTGAGCCCCATGTGACGCCAGGTCTTGCCGGTGTCGGTGCTCTTGTAGATGCCGTCGCCGTGGCTGACATCAATGCGAATCGTCGACTCACCCGTACCGGCATAGATGACGTTGCGATCCGAAGGAGCGACCGCCAGTGCGCCGATTGAGCCGCTATCGAGTTGACCCTCGCTGATGCACTCCCAGTACAGGCCGCAGTCTTCGGTGCGCCAAATACCGCCGGCGACGGCACCGAAGTAGAAGACGTTGCGATCGTCGGGGTCGCCGGCGACGGCGACGACGCGACCACCACGGGTCGGGCCAATGCAGCGGTACTCGGCGAGATTCAGTAGAGCAGGGTCGACGGTCATCAGATGTCTCCTTCTTGGTGGTGGACAGTGAACGGTGAACGCCCAGGGTCAGGAACCTAGCGATTGGGAAGATTCGCGTCGAATGCTGCCGGCATCGGCGATCGTTCGCCCGTCCCGCCGGGGAAAGAGGCTTTAGGTGAGGAGAAGTTTCTCGATGCGCCGGGCGGTAATGGTGAGGCCGACCGCGGCGAGGCCAACGAGGACGGCGGTGTGGCCGACGAGGTTGATCGACCACTCGCCAAGGTTGGCTGCTCGGATGAGGGCGACGCCGTGGTAGAGCGGGCTGAGACGGACCGCCCAACCCCAGTCGCCGTAGGTGGAGAGAGGATAGAAGGTCGTTGAGAAGAGGAAGAGCGGGAGTGTGAGCGCGGGGACGTAGTCGAAGTCGGCCCAGGAGCGCATATAGGTCGTGCACGCCATTCCGATCGAAGCAAAGGCAAAGCCGATCAGCACGCTGGCTGGCAAGGCCATCACGATCCACAACGAGTTGACCATTCCGAGGGCCGCCATTGTGACGAGGAAGGCGGCAGAATACATGAGCCCGCGCACGACAGACCAAGTGATCTCACCGAGCGCGATATCGGCGGCTGTGAGCGGCGTGGCCAGCAGTGAGTCGTAGAGCTTCGTTGCCTTCCATTTGTGGAAAACATTCATCGTTGATTCGAAGATGGCGCCGTTCATGGCCGCAGCTGCGAGCAGGCCCGGGGCGACGAACTCGTCGTAGGGAATGACCTGACCGTTGACCGTGAGATCGCCGACCAGGCTGCCAAGGCCAATGCGAATCGAGAAGAGATAGAAGAGCGGCTCGAAGAAACCGCTGAAGATCACCATCCACGACCGGCGATAAACCATCACCGAACGTTCGACGAGGCGGTGTGGTCGACGGATGTCGAACAAGACGCCCGGCACGATGCGGGTCATGGCCACAGCCTCCGGCGGATCGTCTTCACGCACGCAAACCAACCAACCCCGATGTAGGTGATGAGCACCACCAGATGCAGGAGGGCCATGCTGGTGCTGAGACCACCAAGAACGGCACCCCGGCTCAACTCAATGGCATGGAAAAGCGGTGTTCCCCAGGCAATGACTTGGAGAACATCGGGGAGTTGTTCGATCGGGTAGAACGCACCGCCGAACAAGAACATGGGGATGATGGCGAAGCGAAGAATCGCCGAAAAACTGTCGGCGATCGTTCTGCTGGCCGTCCACGCAGCGATCGGCATGGCAAAGGCAAGACCACACAGAACACCGACGAGCGCGGCGGGAATCAGCCCGAAAGATCGAGTGTCGTCGAACAGGGCAAGCACGATCGCCACACCGCTGGAGGCAATGGCGGCGCGGGCACCGAAGCGAAGAACGAACCCGGCGGCGATATCGCGAGGGTCGAGCGGTGTGGCGACCATCGCTCGGTACGCGTTGCCCCACGCGAACCCGTCCATGGTCGACCAGAGTGCTTCCTGGGTCGTGTTGAACATCGTGGTCGTGCCGATCAAGGCCGTGGCGTAGAACGCGAAGTACGAGGTGCCCTCAAGGATCACGGCGGAGCCAGCGTTGTCATCGACGAGGGTCCCGATCCCGAGGCCGACGCCGAGTAGATACAGCAACGGTTGCACGAACGCGCCGACAACATTGGACCGCCACACCTGGCGATAGATCAACCAGTCTCGGTACGCGACTCGGACCGCGGCGGGCGTGCTCATCGAGGTTCGGCCATCAGTCGACGAGGGTTCGGCCGGTGAGACGAAGAAACACATCTTCAAGGCTGCTTCGCCGTACGAGCGCACTGTCAGGCACCACATCGCGGGCGTGTAGCGCAACCAACGCTGCTTCGCCGTCGTCGGTATAGATGAGGAGGCGATCAGGCAGAACCTCGACACGTTCACCCACAGACTCAGCGTCAGCGAGGAACTCAGCGTTGCGGCCACGACCGAATCGCATCTCCAGCACCTCTCGAGACGAATAGGTGGTGATGAGGTCGCGCGGTGCGCCTTCGGCCACGATCTTGCCGGCGTCCATCACAACGAGTCGATCGCAAAGCTGCTCGGCCTCGTCCATGTAGTGCGTGGTGAGGACGAGCGTGCGGCCCTGCTCCTTGAGCTGGTAGAGGCGATCCCAAAGCACATGCCGGGCCTGTGGATCGAGCCCGGTAGTGGGTTCGTCGAGGATGAGGAGCTCGGGTTCACTGATCAACGAGCGGGCGATACTGACCCGTCGCTTCTGGCCCCCGGATAAGGGCTCAACGGTGGAGGATGCCTTCTCGGTGAGTTGGACAAAGTCGAGAAGCTCGCTCGCTCGAGTACGAGCTTCGGCCTTGCTGATGTCGAAGTAGCGGGCATAAATGACCAGGTTCTCGAGGATTGTGAGCTCGTTGTCGAGTTGGTCCAGTTGGGGCACGACCCCCATACGGCCTCGAATGGTGCGCCCGTCGCGGGC
>Ga0233427_10002797_pt1 | contig 15897 bp, 16 predicted proteins | sample SI_118_April2016_5_FD_179885 | JGI IMG/M metagenome (GOLD analysis project Ga0233427, IMG submission 179885) | Seawater microbial communities from Saanich Inlet, British Columbia, Canada - SI_118_April2016_100_MG | ecosystem: Environmental > Aquatic > Marine > Inlet | place: Canada: British...
TTCAGGAGCACCCATTTTAAAAGGTTGATGATTATCAGCCTTATACCAATATACCATATCTTCTAATTTATTACTTTTACAGGTATTATCTATGACTAAACATTCATAATTTTCAGTGCATTGATTCATTACTTGACAAAATATTTCAAACGTTGGAAACATACCCGCATAATGTTCATATAAACGTTTGCGATTAGAAACATAATTCTCACGAAGAATAAATACATAATCTACATTACCTCTTAATGCTGGTGGAATACCTAATGAGAACTGCATAGTAATTAAAAATAAGAGTTTAAAGTGCCTACCATTCATAAATATTTGTTTAATAGTTGTATCTTTAATCCAATTATTAGCATCATACATCAAATCATCTAGAATTAAATAAGCAAAAGGGTCAATATTACTTCTACCATACATTCCTTCTTGTTGTTTCATTTTACTAACTACTATTTTTTGTCTCTTTACTAAATTTGCTACTATTTCAGGACTAAATTCTTCGTGTATAAAAAGACTAGGCATTAAATCACCATAAAACCTATTAGAACCTTCGGTTGCTGATATAACAGTTCCTATTGGAACATCACGTTTATAATATAATAAATCTTTTACTAAAAAACTCTTACCTGTATTACGTTTTCCAATCATCACTACAATACTTCCATTTCCAATTTTACTCATATCAAATTTTTTTAAATTTAAATTTGCCATTTTTATAGTTATTTTAATATAATTAGTTTTTATTAATTTTTATTAGTTTTTGTTAGTTTTTAATAGTTTTATTAATTTTTTATTATATATAATACTAATATTTTAATAGATTGTTTATATAGTATATTAAACGTAAAAATAATTAAAATACAAAAAAAATAATTAACTAAATAACAATAAATTCATTAACTAAATAACAATTAATTCATTAACTAAATAACAATTAATTTAATAATAATTAATTCATTAAATCATCTAAATTTGGTGTTGTCATATTTAATGTAATTGTTTCTTTAGGAGTATCATTTTTAGATGTTGTAGAAGGATTATATGTAGAGGGTTTTTTATACGTTGTTGTAGGTTTATATTTACCGCTATTCCTATAATAATTTTGCTCTTTATTTGCCTCACTTAATAATGGATTATTATCATATAACCCTTGTATATTCGTATAAAATTTAGCATCTATATTTTCAGTAAAGACTTTACTCATTTTCTTTTCACACGATAAACAAATACCCTTTTTCTTACGTGGGTTATTAAATTTAACTAATGGAAAGCCACAAGTTTGACATTTAAATATAATTTCTTTTTCTTTTTTTTTAAATATATCTAGACCATACATACATAAATAACAATTACCACATATTAATTCTAAATTAAAACTTGATAAATCATTTTGTATATTATTTTTACGATGCAGAATAAGTTGTATTGGATTATCTATCCATACGTTTTTTACTTTACATTTTTTAGTAGAACAACAATACTCTGTAATAAGTTTATGTTTTAATAATAAACAAATAACTGCTATATCATTTGTAAAAGATGAGTTTTTAATAAGAATTTTTTTAAAATATAAATCTTTAGTATAAAAATCTATTGTTTCTTCATTAAATTCAAAACTTTGCTCTTTTTTTGTTAATTTAATCTCTTTTTTTACGATTTTCTCTGTTTTTTTAGTTTCTTTAGTTTCTTTAGTGTCTTTAGTTTCTTTAGTTTCTTCTACAATAGTTTCTTTTTTTTTAGATGTTTTTACTTGTATCTTTTTAGGTTTACTTTTACTAATTTTAATACTTGTATTAATATCATTATCACTATCATTATTACTATCAACATCGCTATTATTTGTTGAAAATAGTGATTCAAATGTTGTTGATATTGATTTAGAATTATTTATAATAGATGTTTTTTCTTCATTATCAGAATTATTACAATTATCATTACTATCACTATCCATATCAATAATTACATTGTTATGTTCATCATCATCATTATTATCATCATCATTATCATAACTATAATTATCATAATCAAAATCATCGCTATTATTATCACTATTGTATTCATATTCAAAATCAGACATTTTTAAATTTTATTTTTAACTCTAATATTATTTTTAATTTTATAGTTATTAATTTTTTAAATCAATTTTAATATTAATTAAAAATCAATTTTAATATTAATTAAAAAATAATTAATATAAATATAAAAATAAAAAAAACTATAATTAATATAAACTTAAGACACTATAATTATTATAAAACTAAATCATTATAAGTAATAAACTATAAATAATTATAAAAATGAATATTTTTGAAAATTTATTTAATAAAAAACAAAAAGAAACAGAAACAAAAACTGAAAAGTTAGATAAAGAAATAAATAATTTAAAAATTATAAATGAATTAAGAGAAAATATTGAATTGATTGAAAAACGTAATTTATTTATTGAAACACATAAAACTAAATTGATAATAGAAGCAAAATCAAAATTAAATAATAATGATAAAAAAGGTGCTTTATTAATTTTAAATAAAAAAAAGAAAATTGAGGAAGAAATAAATAAAAATCAAGGTTCACAATTACTTTTAGAAAATCAATTATCTAATTTAGAGTCAGCAAGTCTTAATAAACATATAATAAATTCATTATCAAAAAGTAATAAAGCAATACATAGTTTAAATAAAGATTTAAATGTTGATACAATAGAAGAATTAATGGATGATATACATGAAGAACAAGAGAATTATAATACAATACAATCTATTATGGAACAACCATTACAACACATTTATGAAGACGATGAATTAAATAAAGAATTAGAAGAATTAGAAGAAGTAGAAGAATTAGAAGAATTAGAAGAATTAAAAGAATTAGAAGAAGTAGAAGAAGTAGAACAAATAGAAAATAGTGAAGAATTAAAAGAATTAGAAGAATTAGAACAAATAGATAAAAAAGAAAAAAATAAGAAAACTAAGTCTAAGTTATTAATACCATTATAATAAAATAATTAATAAAAAATTGATTTTAAAAATTATATAATTATATAATTAATAAAAAAGAGTATAACTATATACTATATACTATAAAATGGGTTCTGTATCTAATGATTATATTAACAACCAACATCAACAAAATATATTAAATAATTTTCTTAATTTTTTCAATAAAAATAATTATTTAAAACAATGGGTTAAAAATTTTAATGATCCAAAGGGATTTATGTTTACTGAAGCAGATGAAATTACTACAATTTGTAATGCGTGCGACCCTGAAGCAAAACTTGATAATAGTATTGTTTGGTTTTTACGCAAATGTCAAACTATTTTTAAAAATGAATAAATTAAAATAATAAAAAAATTAAACTATTAATTAAAATAAATAAAAATAAAATAAAAATTGATTATAATTTTTAAATTTTTTTTTAAATAATATAATTTATAAAAAAAAAAGAAAAAAGCAAAACAATTAAATAGACAATTAAATAAACAATTAGAAAAAATAGTAAAAAATTTTAGTAAATTATAAAAAATTGTTTTTAATTTACATTAAAATAATATATATAATTATATACATAATATAGTATAAAATAGTAAAAATGTATAATAATAATGATATAGGTGATCGTGTTCCACCTTCTATTAAATTGGAGAGAAAACAGATTAGAGCAAAAACAATTAGAGAAAAAAATGAAGAATTAAAAAAAAAAAATGAATTACCACAGTGTGCCAAAAAATTATTTAATAATTAATTATAATTTAAATGAGGCATATTAGGACTAAGTTGCCATATCATATAAGCACATCGTTCTGGTATTTCTGCTTTTGAACCTGGAGTATCTACTTCTACAACTCGAGTTGGATTAAATTGTTTATAATAATTTACAATATCAAGATTTTGTGTTGTTAAAGATAAATAAGTAATTTTTAATTTTTCATAATTTTTTTTAGCATCATCAAGAATAAGTTTCATTAATTTTTTACCTAAACCTGTTCCTGCTTTAGAACATAGTTTATGAATAAACATAAAACCTCCATCTTTAGAATATAATTTAGTAGATATATAAGCAATAACTTCTTTATTATTATGAATATATAAAATTCTATAATGATTATCTTTTTTTAATGCTTTCATATCTTTTAATAATGATTTTCTAATTTTATAACATTTACCATCTCCTGTTTGACCTTTACATAAATCAGGAGATTTTTTTATTAGGGATTTAAAATGTGTATAAGTAGTATCATCTATAACTTCAGATAAAGTATAGTTTATATTAGTATTACTTTTTATTGTTTTATTTATTAGAGTAGAGTTATTACTTTTATGTTTAGTCTTTTTCTCTTTAGTTTTATTAGTAATCCCTTTATTTTGATTAGTATTTTTTAATTTCTTTCTGGAGACACTATTTTGTTTCATACTTATTTTATTTTTAATTTTTATTTATATATAATTTATTTATATAATTATTTATATAATTATTTATATAATTATTTATATAATTATTTATAATATATAATTTATATTTTCAAAAATAAGTTATAAAAATATAAGTATTATATAATTAATAAATAAAAAAATTAAAAGATTAATCTAAAACTAGTATCCAGAAAGAATTAATAAAAAATGAAGAATATTAATTTATACATAATGTTATTAGTATGTATTTTTATAATACTACTTTTAGTTTCTGTTTTATATTTACAACATCATTATAAAAATGAAAGTATTTATATTTCTCAATTAAAGAAACAAATTGAAAATAAAGAAAAATTAAATAAAAATGAAACACAAACAGCAGTAAATCCTTATTATAATGATTATAATTATTATAATGATTATTATTGGTTTAATCCTTATAAATATTGGTATAATAGACACGATTATAATGATAGACATCATAGTAATCAGCCATATTATAAACATAAAACAGTTATAATTAATAAACAACCAACACTCGCACCCGCACCAACACAAGCACCCGCACTCGCACCCGCACCAACACAAGCACCCGCACCAGCACCAGCACCCGCCCCTATTGTTACCGTTAGTTTAACACCTCCTGAAACACAAGAAATATCTCCCCTTCCTACATTATCAGCACCTGAAAATATAATGCCTGAGAATATAATAATGCCTACATTATCTTTATAAAAAATAAAAAATTGATTATTATGAATTAAATCATTAAAATTATTAAAATTATAAGTGTAATTAATACAGTTTTTGATTATAAAGTTTATTTAATTATAAAGTAAAGTAAATTATAAATAAAAACAAAATGAATAATAGTATTAATAAAAGTTTAAATGAAAATTATAATAAAGATGAACTTTATGGAACTAATTTAATGTTAGTTTATTGTGTCTATCACGGGGTATGTTATCTTAGAAAATGCTCTAAAACAGAGTGTGAAAAATATGAAGTTCCATTAAACTATAAAGCCCCTCACTCAAAACATTTAGGTGTATGTGATGAAACTGATTTATATAATATGGGAAGTTTTAATTTTTATGAAAATAAAGAAACAAATATTATAGATATATTAGTTATTCAAAAAATTAGAATAGATTATAAAAAATTTGCTAATGGAACAGAATTTAGTGATTTTTATAATAAAGATACAGACACTATTACTGATGAATGTGGAAATGAAATACACTATAAAAATAATAATCTTATCGAATGGTTTGAATATATTCAATCTAATAAAGCAAATATTGGTGATTTTTTAAATGAAGGTGAATCATTTTTTAATTATTAAATATAAAAAAAATATAATAATTTTTATTTTTTAATATTTTTATTTTATTCTTATTAATTTATATTTGATATAAAAATAGTAATATTAATATAATTTTTTTTAATATAAAAAAATAATATTAAGTTTAATTAAAAAATTGATTTCAATAAATAATAAGTTTTATATTAAAATTTAATTTATAATTAACATAAATTTAAAAAGTATAACATTAAAATGTCTTATTTAATATCATCTTTAAAAAAAACAATACCATACATTAAATTTTTTGATGTATCTATGCGAGATGGACTACAATCCTTACCTGCTACATATACATTAAAACATAAAAAAATAATGTTAGATAGAATAATAGATACATATAAACCTGATTCTTTAGAAATTGGGTCATTAGTATCACCAAAAGTTTTACCACAAATGAAAGATTCGCATGAATTATATAAACATGCAAATAAATATTATATTAATAAAAATAATGCATATATACCACAATTTTACTTATTAGTTCCACCTACTGAAAAACATTTAGAAATGGCAGAAAATTTAAATGTTAAAAATATTTCAATTATGTCATCTGTTTCTAATAAATTTCAAGAAAAAAATGTTAGATTATCACTTTATGAAACACGTAATAATATTATAAAAGCAGTAAATACAAATTATACTTTAAAAAATCAAAATAAGTTTAATAATGTAAAAGTATATATGTCTTGTATATCACATTGTCCTATTTCAGGTAAAATTGATAATGATGTCATTGTAAATGAATTATATGAATATTTAAATATTGATGCTATTGATGAAGTATGTATATCTGATACGTGTGGTAAAATGAGTTTCAGTGATTTTAAACATATCATTGATTATTTAAATATTGATATGAAACATAATTTAAGAAAAGTAAGCCTACATTTACATTGTAATGATAATTTAAATTATTATACTATTAATAAAATTATAAAATATTCACTACAGAATAAAATATATAAATTTGATGTGTCTTCTTTAGATGCTGGTGGTTGTAGTATTACATTAAATAATGATGAACTAAATAATAATTTATCTTATGAAAGATTTTATAAGGCATTATATTAAAATTATTTTATTATAAAATTATTTTATTATAAATATTTTTTATACATTTTTAAATTTTTTTCTTTTTCAATTGTATAATCCACAATTGGCTTAATATAATTAATTGTGATTTTTTCCTTTTTATCACTATTTTGTTTATTATTTTTATCACTATCTTTTTTATCAATTAAACTATAGTCATTATGATATTCATACCATTTATGTAAATGTGATGATTTAACATTTTTTAATTCAGGGAGCCATTTTTTTATATAATCTCCATTATTATCGTGTTTAGAACTTTGTATCCAAGGGTTCATAATTGTTTGAGAAAGGGGACGTGATGTTGTTCCACTAGAATTAGAACCACTAACTTGCCAGCCAAAATTATTTTGAGTTGGGTCATAATCATATAATTTAGAAGCAAAATAACGCTCTCCTAATTTCCAATCAATATGTAATAACCTACATAAAAAATTAGAAACAACCAAACGTCCTCTATTATGCATATAACCAGTAGTATTTAATTCATTCATAGCAGCATCAACAATTGGATAACCTGTTTTACCATCACACCAGTTTTTAAAATGCTCTTTACTTTCTTTATCTTCTTTCCATTTAATGTTTCTATAACTAGGGTTTAATGCTTTTTCAGTATATATTTCTGGATGATAATGAGATAAATTGTAAAAAAAATCACGCCAAAACAATTGCCTAATTAATCCTTCATCTCCTGATTTTCCCAATTTTTTAAAAGTCCAATACACTTCTCTTATACTAACACAACCAAATTTATTAAAGGGGGATAAATGGGTTGTTTGATAAATAAGATTATCACGTTCTTCATTATAATTACTCCATTCTTTAATACTTTTTAATATCTTTAAACCACAAGAACGCCCACCACATTCTGGAAGGCGGTCATTATAATCTCCCATAATTAAACCATTAGGTTTTATAATCTCATCTATTGTTAATACTAAATTATGTTTGCTAGATTTACTATTTAATTTATCTAATACATCTTTAATTAATTTATTAGTTGAATTGGATTTATTAGACTTATTATAATAGTTGGTATATTTATTATTAGTGATTTTTTTTATTTCTTTTTCTGATGATGTTCTCCAGAAAGGAGTAAATTTAGTATAAGGTGTGCCTGAACCAGTTAATACAGTTCCAATAGGATTTAAACAAATATCATCTATTGATAAACAATTTATAGTATGTTTTTCACATAGTTTTTTTATTTTAGCATCTCTCTTTTGACTATAATTTGTATAATCCATATTAAATGAAATTGTTTTAACATTGTTTATTTCTTTTATTAATGTCTCTAGAATACTATATTCATCTTCTTTATCATTTTCATAAAAAACTGTTAGATTACTATTTTTAGAATGTAATTGTTTATCTAAATCTTGTAAAGAATAACATAAGAATTGTAAGCAATTATCACTACGATAAGGATTTTTATTTTTATCAATTTGTTTTTGAGTAAAAATAAAAATAGGTAATACAAAGTCGTGTGTTTTACAGGCTTCTATAAGAGTAGTATTATCTTCTAAACGATAATCTCTACGAAATATATGAATACAGATAGTTTTTTCTGTCATAATAAAAAAAAGTTAATAAAATTTACTTATAATTATAATAGGTATTTTTTTATTATTATAATAGGTATTTTGTTATAATTATAATAGGTATTTTTTTATAATTTTAAATTTATTAAATATAATAAATTAATTTATTTATACTTTATTTAAGTATTGTATTATCTTCATTACCATATTCATTACCATCTTCGTGATTAGTATATATATCTAATCCCCAGCAATTACATTGTGCACAACCGTCCCACATATTTCCACAATTATCACATTTAACAAAATCAACAAAATAATTTGCGTCATTGTCATTATCATCTTCATCTTCATATTCAGTATCATTTAATTCATTACAATCGCATCTTTTATAACCTTGCCAATAATAATTACATTTTTTACAGACTACTAAATTTGAAGATAATTTGGAGTGAGGATGATTATCTATATACTCTTTTGTTTTATCATCATTACAATGACACATTATTTCTGTATCTGATATTTTACTACATTCTCTACATTTAAAAACTTCAGACACTTCATTTTCACATTCATTTTCACATTCATTTTCACATTCATTTTCACATTCATTTTCACACTTATTTACACATTCAATATTAGACATTATTAAAAACAATAGTTTTACAAAGAAATAATATAATAATATAATAATAAAATAATAAAATAATAAAAAATCAATTTTATATTTATTGAAAAATAAGTAAATTATTTTGGAGGTTTAAAAGTTAATTGTGATAATTCTATACTACTAAATAATTTTTTAGCATTATTTTTTTCAAATTTATTTAATTTATTATTTTTATTATAGATATTAAAATTATTTTTAGAATTTAATGTAATAAGTTCTCCAACTTTAGTATAACATTTATTTGTTTCACAAAAAGCAATAATATCTAATTGACTATCATTAATTACATCAAACATTGTTATATTTTTATTTATAGTTTTACTAATTAAATTATTTTGTTTCATATATTCTTCTATAACACACATCGATATAGTAAAATTTAATAAAAATTTATGTATTATTAGATTATTATTTCTAAATACATCTAGTAAAATTTTCATAATTAATGATGTTCCCATACTATCATTAATCATATCTTTAAAAATAAATGAAACATCTTCATCAAAGGTTTTATTAATAAAATAAGGTATAGTTAAATCATTATTTATTTTTATAAAATCTTTTAAAATTTCTATTAATTTATCAATATCATAGTTAATTAGAGCAAACCAAAAATCAGTAGTTAGTTTAGTATTACTATTTTGAAAACAAATACCACAATCGTAGATTATCATTTGAGTAAGTTTAGTAGTCTCATTATATCTAATTTTCCAATTTTTACAATGTAAATCTCCGTGAATAAAATTATCAACAAATAACATTTGATAAAAAAAAGATATAAAATTTAAAGATGTTTTAAATTTTACCATATCACTTAGAGTAGAAACGCTTTCCCCTTCAACATATTCACTAATAAGTATATCATTTGATTGAAATAGTATTTTAGGAAATATAACATAATCTGAACTTTCTTTAAAATTTTCAATAAACTGTTTTACATTATTTGCTTCATTATTAAAATCACATTGTAAATTTATATCTTCTAAAAAATCATCTATATTAAAAATTAAATTATATTTCATTTTAAAATAATGTATAGATTGTATATATTTTAGAATAGTAATTAATTCATACTGATTTTCCAAATCTTTTTCAATTGTAGGATGTTTAACTTTAATAGCAACTTCTAAACCATCTCTTTTACGTTTACCATAATAAACTTGTCCTATACTACCAGAAGCAATTGGTTTAAATGTTGATATATCTATATAATCTTTAAGTTCAATACCTAACATTGATTCTTTAAATATGTTAATAGTATGTTCTAAGTCATGGTAAGGACATTGTTCAAATATATCTTCAAAATAGTTTATCAATTTAATAGAAATTTTACTTTCAGTTGTATCAATATGTATAATATTTGCTTTTACTTTACTAATATACCATTGAAAAAATTTAATATATAAACTACCTGATTTAAAAATAATATTTTTTAAAGATTGAAGTAATTCTAATCTACGTTTTTCATTTTCATTTATAGGTTCATTTTCATCATTATCTATTTCTATTTTATATATATTTTCAATATGTGTTTTTATACTATATAATGTTTTTAGTTGATTATAAATTTTATATAGATATGTAAACATTATTTCACTTATTTATTTAATTATTATATATATTTATATATTTATATTTATTTTTTAATAATAAAAAATATTAATTACTAATAAAAAATAGTAAAATATATACAAAAGAAAAACGTATAAAATATAAAAGTATAAATAATAATAATTTAAAATATAAACATATATTTATAAGTATAATATAATTATTTATAATATAAATAATAATATAAACATAAACTAAAATAGTATTAATTATTAATTATAAATTATTAATTATAAATTATAAATATATTTAAAAATGAGTGGTTTAGCAGATATGGTAAAAGATATTACTTATTTTTATATTAAGTATTATTATGAAAAAGAATTAACTGACACAAATCAAACTAAATTAAGTGAAACAGCAATTAAAACACTTATTAATAAATTATATGTAGAAAAAGCAACTGAATTAAAAAAATACATTAGAGATACATTAAAAGAAAATTTAAAAGAAGCCTATAGTTCATTTTCAACAGAAAATATCATACTTGAAATGTTTAGCGATCCTGAATATTCTAAACATCGTGTCTTTTTAGAAATTATGAATTTTCAAAATAATTAAATTTTATTTTTATTTTTAATTTTTTATTTTTAATTTTTTTATTAATAATAATTTAATTTCTTCTATAAATTTAATATATAAAAATGAAAAACAATAAAAAAATAAATAGTAAAAAAACACATAGTAAAAAAACAAAAACACAAAGTAAAAAAACACAAAGTAAAAAAACACAAAAATGTGCCCCATTTATTGAACCAATTGATGTATCTAATTTATCTAAAAGAAAAAAACTAAAAAAGAAAAATGTAAATATTATTAAATCAGCAACAAGTGAAAGTTGTTTTACAATTGAAGCATTACGTAAAATAGCAACTAAATGGAATGAAACCCATCCTCAAATGAAAATAGAATTTTCTAATATTACTACTGGTAAAACATTATGGAATGCTATACATAATGTTATGAAATATAAATGTAATGATGAAGTATGTTGGTTAAAACAAGATTTTATTAAAGACAGTTATTTACAAAAAGAACTCTTAAAAAATTTCAAACCATTTATGCCTAAATCTTGGAGTGAAAATCCAAGAGAATGGTTAAATACAATTGATATTAGAGATGTTATGAATCAATACGAAATCAAATATCCTGAGTTTGAGTTTATTGGTCCTGTGCCTATGGATTTTGATACTAAAGTTGGGTTTGGTGAATGTGTTGTAGATGAATTATGTAAAATAAATTTATCTGAATTAATAAAAAAAAATAAAACGAAAATAGGGGTCATTTTTAATTTAGATAAGCATACACAATCTGGAAGTCATTGGGTTGCTATGTATTGTGATATTAATAAAGGTGAAATATGTTATTGGGATAGTTATGGTATAAAACCTAACTCTGAAGTAGTTGTATTAATGAATAGATTAAAAGAACAAGCATCAAAATTAACTAAACCTATTAAAATACAAATCAAAATTAATAAAGTTAGACATCAATATAAAAACAGTGAATGTGGTATGTATTGTATCTATTTTATAACTAGTTTATTAGATGGTAAAACATTTAAAAATGTCGTTCAAACAATAGTTGATGATGATACAATGAATGGAAAAAGAAATGATTTTTATAATAAACATAAGTAATATAAAATAATATATAAAAAATAATCTAAAATAATCTAATTTAAAATAATATGTTTTAGTTAAATTTATCTAAAAATTGAATTTTATAAGTAAAAGTTTATAACTATAATTACTTTATTTAATAAATAAATTTGTAAAAATGGAGAGTGGAACATTTGAAGATATAACAGAACAAACATTATCACCAACATCAACACAAATACCTAATAAGATTTATTGTACTATTGAAGTTTATATTGATAATTTACAAGAAGTATGTGCGTGTATTTGTGATAAATGTGAAATGAATAAAAAAGAAAATTTTAATTATTTATTAACATTTTTAGATTATATTGAAAAAAATAAAGATTATGTAAAAAATGACTACCAATTGTGTAATTTAATTAGTTCTATTTTACCTTTAACTTTATATCTATGTGAAGGTAGTAGTATTAATGAAATTAATGATTACAAGAAAAAACATAATCAATGCTTACGTATTTGTTATGAAAATGAATAAAATGATAAAAAGTCTTTAGAAGGGTTTGGAAAGATTAAATGTATTGAATATATTGATTTTATTGATTATTGTTATTAATCTTTTATTTTTTATAATTTTTCTAGTTTTAAGAAAAACAAAAAATAGTTTATTTTTTAAAACAATTTATTTAATTTTTTAAAAAAGATTAATATAAAAAATATAAAAGTATAATATAGAATTATAAAATATTATAATATAATAAATAATTATAGATAATATTTAATACTATTAAATTATATTAACCATTATTAACTATTAATAAATATTAATAACCTATAACTATAAAATATAAAATGAGTGAAGATACTATTAACCAACTTTATTATTCCCAGAATAATCTAGAGAATACCTTTAAACAAGTTTCTAATGAAATTATGAAAAGAACAAACAAAGATATTTCTAAAAATTCAGCCTATAGAACAACATTTAATAAAATGGCATCAATAACATATGATAAATGTCCTCAAAATGAAAGAAATTTATCAACCATTAATTCACAACTCGTTGATAAATCAGTTGGTTATTTTCATACTAAAATTTTTGAAAAAGAAAGTAATAAAAGTAAAATGAATGTAAATACAAATAATACAAATAATAATACAAATACAACTAATAACAATGTATCATCTTTAACTAATACTGATACATCACACGGATTTACTATGATAAAAGAAAATGAAAATATTGATAATAAATATAATGAATTATTAGCACAACGTAGTAATAATAATGGTGGTGGAAATCCTAATACTTATTTACCTCAACCATCTATATCATCATCTCAATATGGTAATGGTAATGGTAATGGTAATGGTAATTCTAATGAAACCATAATGAATGATTTTAAACATAATACAAATCAACCTCAAAGTAAAAATGATAAAGCGTGCACTGATTTTACAGTTAAACCTTTTAATTTAAGTGATGATATGACTGACACATTATTTAATACTGAAAATGTTGATAGTCCTCTTTATCAAAATATTGAAAATTTACAAAAAATGGAAGGTTCTAATCCAATGGCTATGTTAGAAGATTATCAAAAACAACGCAATCAACAAGTTCAGTATCACTCAGAAAATTATGAAAGAAATAAAAATCAAAATAATACCCAGCGTATTAATAATCAACAGAATAATCACTATACAAATGATATTTCTCCCAACCCAATTAATCAACCTACTAATGGAAACCAAATAGTATTAAGCAAAAATAATACGAATGCTACTACTAATATTAGTCAAACTATTGTCGACCCAATGGATTTATCTAACTTAGGTAATGAATATACTCAAAATATGTTAAAAAAAATAGAAAAACATATTGTTAATGATAATAAATCTCAACCCACATCTAATGTTGATTTAGCAAAAATGCAGGAAGCATTAGTTAAATTACAAAAAGACACCCAACCTGATTATATTGAAAAAGTTCATTATATAAATGTAAATAGTGTTGATAGACAATGGGAAGAAAATGCCGAAAGTCGTTTTAAATTCCGTGTTAAATTTAATCAACATAATGAATTTACAGGTGCCGGTATTAGTCAAATTTATAAAAATGTTGTTAGTGTTGAATTAGTAAATGCAATTTTACCTATGGATTCAAGTATTGTACCCTTTGATACGCGTCTTTACAATGGTTTAATGAAATACCCTTACTTATTATTACGTATTGATGAATTAGACAGTGTTTTTAGAGGAACTAATAATTGGGTTGATAGAGCATTTTCAACACTTATATTTGATAAAGTATTTTTTTCAAGTGTATTATCAACCGAGTATATATCAGGGGCTGGCACAAGTATTGTTAATTCTACCCCAAAACAAGGTTTTACAAGTGAATATAATAGAGGGTTTATGAAATTTAATCCCGCTTATTTTGAAAAGAAAAAGTTTTATAATAATCCTTTAGCAAGTTTAAATAGTATGTCAATCTCAATTACTGACCCAAGAGGCAATTTTATAAATACACAAAGTGATGTATTAACAAATACAGCAATTACATTTACAGGAACATTAGATACTATTGGTGCTACATTAGAACTAGGTGCTTCAAATGCTTACCCCTTTAGCACTCATTCAGACCATAAAATGATTAAAATTGAAACAACAACCTATTTTTCAAATAGATTATTTAGAGTAGGTGATAGAATTTTAGTAAAAAATTTTACAATGAATACTACAGGAACAGATAATAGTAGATTTCAAACATTTATTAATAGAGAAGAAGGTCATACTATTATTAATTTAGACTTAGAAACCAATGGATTAGCAGATACTAATAATAGAGGTTTTATTAAAAACTTATATATTAGTCCTCCAGGAACATTAGATACCCTAAATCAAACTGTGGATGATAGCACTTATTATGATGAAACAAATTTAAATTTTACAAGTGCTACTTATGGAACATTAATTAATATTGATTTACAATCTCATTTACTCTTTAGAATAGTCACTAGAGACCCAGATACTTCAAATACATTAAAACCTATTAATATTTATTAAGTTTTTAGAAAATAAGTTTTTGAGAAAAACTTATTTTCTAAAAACTTATTTTTTAATTTCTGTATAATTCAATCTATCACTATAAAATTCAACTTTACCACAACTAACACACGTAAATTCTTTAAACGTATTATCAAAAAAGTTTGTATTTAACAGAAATCCTTTTAATCGTGTTGCAAGTTTCATTCTTCTCAATTTAAATAAATTATTTTTACATACAGGACATTTTAATTCAGGTATTGAAAATCCAGTTTTTGATTTTTTATAACTAATATTTTTATATACTGACGGCTTTTTTTTATTCAATAAACCGCCTTTTTGTGTTTTAGGTTTATTTGTCTTTTTATTAGACTTTTTATTAGACTTTTTATTAGACTTTTTATTTGTTTTTTTAGTTAAAGTTAAATTTTTTTTAGTTAGCATTTTATATTAAACTATTTATTAAACTATTTATTAATATTTTTTTATTTATTAATATTTTTTATTTATTAATATTTATTAATATTTTTTTTATTTTTTAATTAAGTAAAATTT
>Ga0233427_10002798_pt1 | contig 15895 bp, 16 predicted proteins | sample SI_118_April2016_5_FD_179885 | JGI IMG/M metagenome (GOLD analysis project Ga0233427, IMG submission 179885) | Seawater microbial communities from Saanich Inlet, British Columbia, Canada - SI_118_April2016_100_MG | ecosystem: Environmental > Aquatic > Marine > Inlet | place: Canada: British...
TACTCCAGAAAAAATTTCTTTTTGATCAGTTCTAATAATTACATTTACACTAGTTGTCTTTCCACTTGTATCAGAATATTGAAGAATAATATTATCATCAGATTGTTGAGTTGTTGAAAGAGATAATATTTCATGAATTATTGGTGATTGGTTATCTGGAGAATTTTGAACTGAAATATCTTCAGCGATTATATTATTAGATGAATCTGTTAGTTCTTCAACATTTGGATTATCCGTGAAAATATTTTGTATTGATTTAATTGGATTAAAGTCAGAGAATTTTTCATTAATTGTTTGTTTTGATGATTCTTTCACATCAGAGATTTTATCACTAATTTTATCTCCTGTTTCACTAATTTCATTAGTTATTGCATCTCCAGTTTTGTCTACAATTTTATCAATTGACTCATCAATTCTTTTTTCTACAGAGTCAGTTGCTTTTGTTCCAAAATTAGATACATCTTCTTTTAGAGAATTTACTACATTTGTAGAGGTTGATGGGAATAGAGTATCAATTTCATTTGAGAAAATCATGCCACCTAAAATTAGAATACCTGCAATTATGCCTAATTTTATGAACATTGTATAATATCATAAAAAATGAATTTTAGATTCAAACTAAAAAAAATAGTCAAAAAAGAGTGAATTTTCTTAGCTAATCTAAATCTCCAAAAACTATCCAATCAATTATTCCATCAATATTTGATGATGTCATTACTACTTCGATTGGACCTAAAGGTGATTCTTCTACTTCTTCACAAATTGCTATTTTGTCTACAAATGCTGCTTGTTTATTTAGATAAAACCAAGTAGAATCATTTTTCAGATTTTGTTCTAAATTTCGTCTGTAATTTTTTTGAGATCGATCAGTTTGAATTGTTTCATAAATTCTTTCAAAAGAATTAAGATCTTTAGATATTGCGTTAATTGAATGATCTTCTGTTTTAATTTTTGAATTTGGAAAAATATTTGAAATAATTTGTTTGATTTTTTTTGGATCTTCTGAAGGATTAATTGAACAAAATATTTCTATTTTACAACCAATGTTGGGAATTTTCATTTTATCCAACTTTGAATTATTTTATATGTTGATTCAATTAATTCATCTTTTGTTAAACCAACATTAGATATGGCATAATCAGATAATGCAATTGAATTGCTAATTCCAACACCCAATTCTCTATTGTCTCTTTCTTCAAAATGTTCTATCGTTTGTGGATCATCTGTTCTGCCCCTTTTTTGAAGAAAATCAAATCTTGTGTCAGTAGATGCATGAATTGCTAATAATTTTACAGTGCCAAATTTTCTTAGTACTTGAATTTCATCATTTGATCTCACTCCATCAATAAGAATGACATCTGAAATGGATGATTCTATTTGGGGTTTTACTAACTCTGCAATTGCTCCAGGACCATTTTTCTCTCGAAGTTCAAGCATTAGTTTTCCAAGATTTTCTCTAGTTGCTTCTAAATTTCTTTTTTTTGCTTCTTCTCTCACTATATTCCCCATATTGATAATATCATACCCTTTTGGTTTTAATCCATCAGCAATAGTAGATTTTCCTGCTCCAGGCATTCCAGTTAAACATACAATTAGTTTTATCAATATTCATCAAAAATAAGGCTGGTCTATGAAGTTACCGGAAATTATTATAAAGATACATCAAAAAATGTTGTAATGAGAACATTTGTAGCAATTGAAATTTCAGATAAAAATATTATCAAATCTATTAAAAAATTTCAAAAAGAAATTCATATTGATGCAAAAGCTGTTGAATCAAATAATTTACATTTTACATTACAATTTTTAGGTGAAATTTCTGATGATGTATCACAAAAAATTATTCAAGCACTTCATACAATTAAATTTTCAAGTTTTAATGTAAATTTGAAAGGAATTGGAGTATTTCCTAAACCCAAATTTCCTAGAGTAGTTTGGATTGGTACTGATAATAATGGAGGGGATTTATTGATACAGTTATCACAAAAAGTCAAAAAAGTACTAGAACCATTAGGATTTATTTCAGATAAAACATTCAAACCTCATATCACAGTATTTAGAATCAAAAATAAGATTGGAGATATGACAAAGGAAATGAAGAGTCAAGGAGAAATAGATTTTGGGATGCAAAAAATTACCAATATTAAATTAAAAAAAAGTGAACTTACACCTAATGGACCTGTCTATTCAGATTTAGAGGAGATTAGTGCTATAATATGAAAGAATTAATTTCTGAAATTCAAAAATCGGTGGTTCCAACAAAGACAATTGAAAAATCTAAAAGTAAAATTGCTGATCTTGCATTCAAATTAGTTGAAAATGAAATTGCAAAGTATCCTGAAGTGTTAGGATTAGAATTTGGAGGGTCTTATGCAAAGGGAACATGGCTATCAAAAGATGCAGATGTAGATATTTTTGTTAAATTTAAAAAAAATACATCAGAAGAAAAATTTGAGCAAATTTCAAAGAAGATTGGTTTTGATGCATTAAAATCATATTCTCCATACGTTAGATATTCTGAGCACCCATATGTTGAGGCTAAAATTAAAGATACAAAGATTAACGTTGTTCCATTTTATGATGTTAAGTTAGGGGAATGGAAAAGTTCTGCAGACAGATCCCCATTTCATACAAAATTCATGGGAAAATCATTAACAACAAAAATGAGAGATGAAGTAAGAATTCTTAAAACATTTTTAAAATCAAACGGGATCTATGGAGCAGAAATTGCAAAACAAGGATTTAGTGGATATGTTTCTGAAGTTTTAATTTTAAATTTTGGGAGTTTTGAAAATACAATAAAATCAATTTCAAGTATTAAAGAAAATCAAATAATTGGAAAAACAACAAAAAAGTTTGGAACATCTATAGTAATTATTGATCCTATTGATAGTAATAGAAATTTAGCTGCTGCAATTTCAAATGAAAATGTTGGAAAATTTATTCTAGTTTCTAGAGGTTTTAAAGAAAATCCTAGATTGATATTTTTTAAAAATAAAAAATCTGAGACATCAAAAAATTATTGGAATAATTTACTTGTGATAAAATTTAATTTTAAACCTAGAAGTCCAGATATAATATGGGGGCAAATTAAGAGAGCAACTACATCGTTATCTACGCAATTAGAATTAGGTGGATTCAATGTACTAAGAAGTAAAGCTCATACTGATCAAGTAAAAGATGCCTATCTTTTGTTTTTCTTAGAATCAACAAAAATTTCTAATACATATTCAAAGAATGGTCCAGAATTTTTCAGGGAAAACAGCTCAAAGAGTTTCATTTCTAAAAATCTAAAAAATACTGAATTGATGTGGATTAAAACTGATGGAAAAATAATCTCACTTGAAAAAAGAAAACATACTGATGCTGTCAAATTCATAACGGAATTTTTGAAGAAAAACCTTCAAACAGGCGTGCCAAAAGGTCTTCTTGCTGATTTTAAGAGAGGATTTGGAGTTTCGATAGGAAACAAAAATTTGAGCAAATCAATTAAAGAGGAGGCTGGAGAGTTGATTTCAACTGATGGCCCACTCCTTTATTTCAATTAAGAAATTTACCGAAGAACCATATTCAAAAATTCTTGGATATCCAAAAGCTACTAGTCGTCAAATAAAATCAAGAATTAATGAATTAGAAAAATTAAAAATTAAATCAATTTCATTAACAGGTCCAACCACACTTGGAAAATTAGGAATTTTAGGTAAAGGATATGTTGGTGTAGTTGTTCTTGCAAAAAAAGGTAACAAACAAGTTGCATTGAAAATTAGGAGGACAGATTCTCAAAGAAAAAATATGAAAAATGAATCAATTTTGTTAGGATTAGTTAATTCAGTAAATGTTGGACCAAAAATGATTGATGTTAGTAAAAATTTTCTAGTTATGGAATATCTTGAGGGCAAAAAAATTAGCGATTGGGTAGATTCGTTAAAAGGTTTAGGAAGTGCAAAGAAATTGAAATTAACAGTTAAGAGTATTTTGGAAGACTGTTACAAATTAGATCAATTAAATTTTGATCATGGTGAATTAAGTAATATTTCTAAACATGTCATTATAGGAAAAACAAAATCTACCTTAATTGATTTTGAGAGTTCTAGTACTAAAAGAAGGCCATCAAATATCACATCAATAACTCAAGCAATTTTTATTGGATCTGGAATTGCAAAAAAAGTTCAAAAAATTTACAAGAATCCATCTAAAGATAAAATCATTGAAGGATTAAAGCAATACAAACAAGAAAAAACACAAGAAAATTTTGATGTTTTATTAAAAATTCTTAAATTATAATGGGACCGGCAGGATTTGAACCTGCGACCACTAGTCCCCCAGACTAGTATCATACCAAGCTAGACGACGATCCCGTTGTAACTCGAACACAAAGTGAAATTATTAAATCGTAGTATTAATTATAAAAATTATGAAGATTTGTAGTATCTGTAACAAAATTTCTGCAACTGATGAAAATCATATTGATTGTACACAAAAAAGAAGTATTGAAGTAGAGAATGATGAATTTAAAAATAGTATTACAGAAAAACTAAACCTCTCAAAAGATAATCATGAATTAGGAGTTGAAGTAAGAGCAATTCTTGAACACATGACAAAGCAAAAAGACAGAGATGAATAATTATCGTTCTTGAGTTGTAGGTCTAATTAGAATTTCATTTACATTAACATGATTTGGTGAATCTACTGCATACAAAATTGCATTTGCAATATCATCTGCTTGTAATGCTTCCATTTTTTTTGTATTTTCTACAAATCCCTTTAGAGATTCATCAGTAATTGTGTCATTTAGTTCAGTTGCAACTACCCCTGGTTCTATACTTGTTACTCTAATATTCGAACGAACACTAAATTCTTGACGTAATCCTTCACTAAATGCTGCAACCGCATGTTTTGTAGCACAATAAACACTTCCAGCAGGAAATACAATTCTTCCAGCAACTGATGAGAGATTTACAATATGACCAGATTTCTTTTCTTTCATATGAGTAATCACAGCACCAGTAGTATACAAAACACCTTTGATGTTTACATCAACCATTCTGTCCCATTCATCAAATTTGAGACTCTTAAAGAAACTCAAAGGCATTAATCCTGCATTATTTACTAAAATATCAATAGAATTCCATTTTTGTAAAACTGCCTTTGCAAAGTTTTCACATTCTTCTCTTTTAGTTACATCTAATTTTTGATAAAATACTTCACCACCATTATCAGTAATTTGCTTTGCCAATTCTTCTAATTTTTCTACACGTCTTGCACCAATTGCAATTTTAGCACCTGCTTTTGATAATTTTAGTGCTGTAGCATATCCAATACCACTACTAGCTCCAGTAATTATTACAACTTTATCTTTAATCATTTAACTGAGTTAAATTTATTCATCGTAAAAATGTTTAGACCAAAAAATAATTTACAAAAAATACTACCAACTTTATTAAATGAAAAACAAATAGTCATTTCATGAAGACTGAAAAATGTGCATATTGTGGAGATTTGACAGATATGCCTTTTCATTGTAATTATTGTAAGGATCCTTTTTGTGCAGAACATAGACTGCCTGAAGAACATAGATGTGTAAAATTAACTCAAATTAGAGCAAAAAGATTTGGTGAGAAAAAAGTAATTCGAGATGGTGGAAGAAATAAACCAAATATTTTCAAGAGATTAATTAATAAATTCAAAAATTAGTAAGGGCTTTTATCAGGAGAAATTTTTGCGCGTCTTCCTTGATAAATAAGAGCAATAGCAAGTGCAAACATAACCATTGCAGTTAATGGAAAGTTTTGAGGTGCAGGTAAAATGAACCAATAATATATTCCAAAACCAATTGATACAACTGCTTGTGTCCATAATTTTATCCACTTGGGAGCTTTAACTAATCTACTTACAGCTTCAACAACAAAAATTCCAATTACAGGATAAATAGTATAAAATAGAAAATCAATTACATCAACACCTGTATGAGACATATAATACAAAAATAATTACTATAATTTCTATCTAATCTTCCCAATGAACTTTAGTTGCAATATTTTTAGCAATTAGAGCCTGTGCATTTTCATATGGAATTGTGGCAATATCCTCAGTTTTGAAGGGACCATATTTTTCCAGATCAGCTCCCACAATTTCATCCACTTCATTGAGAAATCTAATGACAATTTTTTTTGTTTTGTGTGTTTGAGCTAATGATTCAAGGAATTTTGATTTTCCGTTAATTGTTGCTGAAAGAATCATCTCTATTCTCTCTTTTTGTTCTTCTTGTGAATCCAAAATGAATTTTTCTTCATCTAAAAGATAGCCAATTTCTAAATCTGAAGATTTTGAAATTTTATCTAATCTAATATGTAATAGTAATGACGTCAGTTCGGTTGCCATTTCTATCATAGTATCTTTAATCTTACTTTCTACACCATCAAATTCTTGTTTTCTTAAATTCCCTATAAAATCAGAGAGATTTCTATAAAAATTTGGATCAATTTCCAATAATGAATTATCTTCAGTTTCTCGTAAAACTATATGATGTAAAGAATTGATATTGATTTGATTTGATTCTGACATGTCTTACCTAATCCTTAAATGGCTGATGTATTTGTGTTTGATTGAAGTATAAAATTGCCCTATAAAGTAAGTCACGGTAAAGCAATGCAAGTAACATATTCACCAGATGAAGTTTTCTCTAGAATTCAACATGAAAATATCCAATTTATTGACCTCCAATTTACAGGTCTTACAGGACATTTTCATCACACGACAATATCAGCTGATACTTTTACTCCTGAACAAATGAGAGATGGATTACCTAAATTAGATGGTTCATCAATTGTTGGTTTTACCACTATTGATGATTCAGATTTGCTTTTAAAACCAGATCCAAATACATTTGCAATAATTCCTTGGATGACTGAAAATAAAACAGCTAGACTACTTTGTGATATTTACTGGGGAGGAAACAGAGGGAGATTATCAAGAGATCCTAGAGGAATTTCTCAAAAAGCTGAAGAATATATCAAAACTCAAGGATATGATTTTAGTACATGGGGTCCAGAAGTTGAATTCTTTGTTTTTGATAAAGTACATTGGGATGTTTTAACACCATACAAAGGACAATCATATTCAATTGAATCTAAAGAAGCTCCATGGAGTCAATCAGGTGATGGATATCCAATGGGATTACAAGAAGGATACTATCCAAGTACTCCAGCAGATACTCTTACACCATACAGAAATGAATGTGTGAATATTCTCAACAAAAATTTTGGGATTTTATGTGATAATCATCACCATGAAGTTGCAACTGCAGGACAATGTGAAATTGATATCAAATATGATTATATGACAAACGCTGCAGATGCTGCACAGTCTTACAAATTTGTTATCAGAAATGTTGCACAAAAATATGGAAAAGTTGCAACAATGATGCCGAAACCAGTTGCAATGGATTCAGGTTCTGGAATGCATGTTAATGTTAGTTTATGGAAAGGAAATGAGAATATGTTTTATGATCCAAATGATGAGATTGAATTGAGTCAAGCTGGAAGATATTTTTGTGGTGGAATAATTAATCATGCTAAAGCATTATCTGCAATTGGGAATCCTACTACCAATTCATATCATAGACTAGTGCCTGGATATGAGGCTCCAGCATACATTGCATGGAGTTCAGGAAATCGTTCTGCAGTTGTAAGAGTTCCAAAACATCTTACAGGAAAAGCATATGCAAATCTAAAAAGACTTGAATTCAGAGCACCTGATCCTTCATCTAACCCATATCTTGTGTTTGCTGCAGTTACTGCAGCTGGATTAGATGGAATTAAGAAAAAAATGGATCCTGGAGAGCAAGTAAGTGAAGATATATTCAAAATGACAAAATCAGACAGAAACAAAAGAGGAATTGGTGTTCTTCCAAAAAGTCTTGGTGAAGCATTAGACGAGTTAGAAAGTGATAGAAAGTTTCTTCTTCCGATTTATACAAATGATGTAATTGACAAAGTTATAGAATTAGAAAGAAGAGATCAACGTGAGATTGCCATTAGACCGCATCCACACGAATTTTATTTGTATTTTGATGTCTAGGTTCTTCCAGTAAGTACAAAAATAAAGTATAATGAAATTGTCATTAAAGTAAATCCTGCTCCAAGAAATATTATTCGTTTATTCTCAGATGCAGCTGCTTTGTATAATAAAATTCCACCTGCTAGACCTACAAATAATACCAAAACTCCAATTATAACAACATCAAAACTTGTGTTAGTAATTAATGGATGAAAAAATCCAGCAAGTAATGTAAAAAAGGCAATCAAATAAACATATTTGAAACTAGCAAGTAACTTAGACGAAGTTTTAATCAATATTGTTCGTAAATTTAGTAATCAATTAAACTTTTGAAAAATTTTTAAAACTACTTACATCATTCCGCCCATGTCAGGCATTCCACCCATTCCAGGCATTCCACCCATTCCAGGCATTCCACCCATTCCAGGTGGCATTCCTCCTTCTCCACCACCAGGTGGTCCACCACCAGATTTTTGGGTAGCAATAACATCATCGATTCTAAGAATCATACATGCTGCTTCAGCGGCGGCAGAAACAACTTGAAGTTTAACTGCAAGAGGTTCAATAATATCACCTGATTTCATGTTACCAACTTTTCCTTTCATTACATCAACTCCAGTCCATTTTTCTCCTTTTTGTTGTTTTGAACGAAGAATCGTGAGTGTATCAATTGGATCCATTCCTGCATTTTCAGAAAGTGTTAATGGAATTGTTTCTAAAGCATCTGCAAATTTTTCTGCAGCTAATTGTTCTCTACCTTCTAGAGATTTTGCCCAACTTCTAAGTTTTGTTGCAGCATATGTTTCAGGAGCACCTCCACCTGCAACAATTTGAGGTTTTTCCATTACATCTTTTACAACCATAAGTGAATCATGAACAGAGCGTTCAACTTCGTCTACTACTCTTTGTGAACCTCCACGAAGAAGTAATGTGACAGATTTTGGATGTTTACAACCTTCAATGAATACCCATTTGTCTTCTTCAATTTTTCTTTCTTCAACAAGTTCTGCATTACCAAGATCTTTCTCAAAGAGATCATCCAAGTTTGTAACAATTCTTGCACCTGTTGCTTTTGCAAGTTTTGTAAGATCACTTTCTTTAATTCTTCTAACTGCAATAATTCCTGCTTTTGCTAAATAGTGTTGAGCCATATCATCTAATCCTTTTTGACACAAAACTACATTTGCACCAGAACCAATTACTTTGTCAACCATTGTTTTTAACATTCTATTTTCTTCATCTAAAAATGATTTTAGTTGTTGAGGATTTGAAATGTTAATTTTTGCATCAGTTTCAGTTTTACTAATTTCTAATGCAGTATTGATAAGTGCAATTTTTGCATCAGTAATTTTTCTAGGCATGCCTCCATGAACAACTTCTTTGTCAAGAACAATACCTTGTATAATCATAGAATCTTTGATGGAACCACCTGCCTTTTTTTCTACTTTAATATCATCAATATCAACATCATAATTTTCACCATCTTTTTCTGCAATAGCAAGAACTGATTTTACAATAATTTCTGCAAGTTGATCAGAATCTTTTCTTACAAGTTTTGTTTGCATAGAAGTTTTGGCAATTTTAGTTAGAATACTTTTATCATTTGGAGAAATTGTATCTGCAATACTTTCAAGGAATTGTTTTGCCTTTTTTGCAGATTTTCTATATCCATCAACAATAATTGTTGGATGAACATCTTGATCAATTAATGATTCAGCGTGTTCAAGTAATGCACCTGCTAAGACAACTGCTGAAGTTGTTCCATCTCCAACTTCATTATCTGTGGTTTTAGAAATCTCAACAAGCATTTTGGCTGCTGGATGTTGAACGTCAATTTCTTTTAGGATTGTTGCACCATCGTTTGTAATAGTGACATCACCTAGAGAATCAACTAACATTTTATCCATACCTCGTGGACCTAGACTTGTATGAACAATTTCTGCAACAATTTTAGATGCTGCAATATTGTTTTTTTGTGCATCTCGTCCTTTAGTTTCAGAGCCACCTTCTTTTAGAAGTACAACAGGCATATTTCCTTTAGAAGTTGCTTGGACACCCATAGATGCAAAAACTCCAGATTCCCCTTTTATACCTTCCAGATCAGGAACTAAAAAAAATTGAAAAATATCGGTGTTTTTAAATTGGGAAAATCCATTATCTCAATATGGCCAAGTCAGAAAACAGAGAAGCTTACAATAATATTTTTACAAAATTAAAGGAACATCACAAATGGTTTGAAAATTCAATTCCATTAATTGCCAGCGAAAATATTCCTAGTCCAGCTGTCCGTGAAGCGATCATTTCTGACTTTGGCAATAGATATGCAGAGGGTTGGCCTGGAGAAAGAGTGTATGCAGGTTGTGTGTACATAGATGATGTTGAATTTGAATGCATGAAATTAGCTAAAAAATTATACAAAGCAAAATTTGCAGATGTTAGACCAATTTCTGGAGTTGTTGCAAATTTAGCAGTGTATTCTGCTTTTACAGATCCAGGAGATGTGATGTTGGCACCATCTATTCCTGCAGGTGGACATATTTCTCATGGTAAAAAAGAGCATTCAGGAACTGCAGGGTTAGTTCATGGGTTGGAAATTGAATTTTATCCATTTGATGCTCAAGAAATGACAATTGATGTGGAAAAAACAAAACAAAAAGTTAAGGATCTTAAAAAAAATAACCGTCTTCCAAAAATGGCAATGTTTGGTGGTTCATTATTCTTGTTTCCACATCCTGTCAAAGAGTTATCAGATTTTCTAAAAAGTTATGATATGCACATTAATTATGATGCAGCCCATGTTGCAGGTCTAATTGCAGGTGGAAAATTCCAAGATCCCTTACGTGAAGGTGCAGATACAATGACTATGAGTACTCACAAAACATTGTTTGGACCTCAAGGTGGACTTGTTTTAGGTTCTAAAGAACATGAAGAGGTAATTAAAAAAGCAACGTTTCCAGGTCTTACAAGTAGTCATCACATTCATCATATGGCAGGAAAAGCAGTTGCTTTTGCTGAAGCTTTAGAATTTGGAAAGGATTATGCTGTACAAGTAATAAAAAATGCAAAACTGTTAGCAAATGCATTGAGTGATGCAGGATTCAAAGTATTGGGAGAAAGTAGAGGATTTACACAATCTCATCAAATTGCAGTTAATGTTTTAGATTATTCTGATGGTGGTAAAGTTGAAGCAGATTTGGAAAAGGCTAACATTATTGTAAATAGACAGCTCATTCCAGGTGATATCAAAGCTGGAAGAAACTATTTCCATCCAGGTGGAATTAGATTAGGAGTTTCAGAAATCACTAGACTTGGAATGAAAAAATCTGAAATGCAAGAAATTGCATCTTTGATAAAACAAGTTATTATTGAGAAAAAGGATCCAAAAAAGATTCTCTCTAAAGTGAAAGCCCTAAGAAAGGATTATCAAAAAGTGAACTTCTGTTTTGATAAAAAATTAGGTGCCTACGAATACGTAAAACTTAGATAATTTTCATGAATAATCAGTAAGAAGTTGTTGGTCTCCTTTACTCTTACCAAATACTAATTCTATCTCATCAGAAAGTGCATGAATTCTTCCTCGTTGATATGCACCAACATCATATTTTTCAACAAGTCTTTTTGCAAGTTTTAGATATTTTTCTACAGAGCCCCTAGTAATTGTGGCAATTAATTTGTGAGAACAAGTACATGTTTGAATAAGAGGCATTCGGCGATATGATTTTCCACATGCAGTACATCTAAAACTCTGTCTAGCATATGCCCTAAGATTTCCCATTAAATCAGGTACAAGATGTGTAGAGATTACATTTGAAACGATTTCTGAAGGATTTACTACATTGATTAATTCAGCATTTTTTACTTGCATATCAAATTTGTCAAGCATTGAACCAAGTGTGGAATATGCACTACGGGATTTAGAAGTAGTTAGTGATGAAGTAGAATGTGTGAAAAAATAATCGTAAAATTGTCTTTCAGTTTCTATTCTGGATTCAACAATTTCTACAGATTTTACACTTGATGCTTTAACTTGTTGTAAAGTAGATTCAAAAAATTCCAAAGGAAGTAATTTAGTGACTTCAAGATTATGAGCTTGTGGTTGAGATTCATGTGGTAGTACCAGTGGTTGAATAAGTAATGGTGCATCCATTAATCCACCAATTCTATCTGAAAGAAATTGTCTTGAGAAATTAAGTAGACTGTCCATTAAAAGCATTATTGAATCTGCATCACCATCTGCGTCTCTTCTTTTTGCTGAATGCCAATTTGGAGTTGCAAAACAAACATGAGTTTCAGTGTATCCAATAATGCGTCCTACAATTCCAACAGAAGTATGTGGTGCTAATCCGATTACCAAATGACCAAGTAAATCTTCAATATTCTTTACGTTATAAAATGAAGATTTTCCATAGAATTTTTTTAAAAGAACATCGATGTATTTACAAGCATTAACTAGATATTTTCCGATTTCATTTGGTATAATGACATCCTGCATTCGAATCTCAATAATTTGATCAATTGATTCAAGAGGCTTTCCATCAATATCATGAGAATACCCAAATTCCTTTAATTTCTCAATAGATGTTCCAATCCAAGATGGTTTGAATTGAGTAAGTGGGGAATTTGTTGCATCACATCTTACTGTTCCGTCTTTGAAAGTGGTTAAATCAAAGTTTTGTCTTACAAGTCCCTTTTCTAATGGTTCAGCAATTTTATCTTGATTGATTAATACTTTGACTCCTTTGAATGGTTCCTTTGCACGTAATCCCATTTTTTCCTGAGCTAAAAGTAATCTATCTTTTAATGGAAATGCTTGGTGAGAATGAGCTGGGGCTTTTCGCTTACATTTTTCACAAAATGGTTCATTAAGAGTATCTCTGCAATTGGAACATCTGTAAGTTATCGATGTTTTGGTACCACAGATAGAACATCTAATTCCAATAGAAGGTTGATTGCATTGAGTACAATAACGATTAAGGATATTAGCAAAAAAAATCTCTTTTCTTGATGCTTTGAGTAGATCTCTGGTAGGTCCTCCTTTATCACTAACAGGAAATAATGTATGTGTAGGAGGTTTCATTTGTCGAGGTGCGGCTTTTTCTGGTCTTCCTATTCTAACACCAATTGATGTTGAGAATTTATTCCTGATTTGGATTCCAGATGATTTTGATATGATTATTGGTACTGATAAATCACTAATTGTAGGTTTTTCCCTAAATAACAGATTGAAGAAAATTTTTGCTTCTAATCCTTCTAAAATTATTATTTCATTTTTAATTTTATGGGGGGTTCCCAATTTTTCAAGGATTTTTTTGGATTCTTTAGAATATTCAATGAATGTTTCATTTACTTTAGTTGGTTCCAAAAGTTGAGTGAGTTCTTGAGATGAAATCATATCCCAAAAATACAGATATTGTGGGTGGAGTGGTATATGAAAATCTAGAGATAATTTCAGTGCTTCATCAATCGTAGGTATTTTGTTCAAAAATTGATTAAGAGTTTGATTGTTGGAGTCCTGTTTTTGGATTCTTTGTTTTAATTCTTCAATCCAATATTCTTCAACATATCCAGATGGAATAAGTTGAGCATTATTTTCTAAAAAATCTCCAAATGTAATTAAAATATCTCCAAGATGAAGAATTTTTTCAATTTCATTTTTAATTTCTAATCCATGTTTAACATCCCGAATTTTTACAACATTGCCATTATTGAGACGGACTGTTGGTGTATCAATTGAATCAACGAATGCCACTGTTGCTCCTTTTCCTGGAAGATCAATTTTGATTTGGGTTCCTACTGCTATAGTATGATCAAGGATTTCTGCAACAACAGGGTGTATTCCTACTGCTGCAAAGCCAGTATTACACGCTCGACCATATCTCAATCGAAATCCACCTAATTTGTTAGGCATGGAGAGTACAGATCTGCCTGTAATTACCTCACGCATTCGTTTAGCAGCAGCGTCTTCTTGATTATCTCCTGTTTGTACAGCTCCTTTCAAATCATTTAGCCATTCCCAACCATCAAGATTATACAATTCAATTCTTTTGAGAAGTTTTTTGGATCTTCCAATCAATCCATCATTTAAGACACGTAAAGCGCCTCCTCTAACTCTATCAGTTTTGATTCGAGTCATTCCTTTATGATTTACAACTTCGTATGGATCAGTATCAACACCATCCAATTCTACTGGAAGATGAGAAATTACTCGTTCAATATCTTCATCTAAAATATGAAATTGGAAACTACTGGCCTCTCTTTCATAAATTCGTAATTCTTCAATAAATCTGCCTGTTTCATCATCAAATGAATTTGCTTGAAATTTTGCTAGACCTACTGCCTTTCTGACATGATCTGCAATTAACATGGTAACTGCAGATTCAGTTCCACCTGCTGAACGCATTGGTCCTGCAATAGAAATTGAAAGATATTCAGTTCCATCCTTATTTTTCTTAATTTTTACTTCACTGATTCCTTGTAATGGTGCAATTGTTACTCCTTCAGTTACAATTGCCAAACCGACACGAACAGCAAGATCCAATTTATCCTCTAAGGAAGCATCTGGAAGAGCATATTTTCCTAAAGCAAGTTCTTTTGAGAGAATTAACGCAGAAAGTTCTTTTCCATGTATTTTTAACAATTCCCTAAGTGGATCTGCAATGTCGATATCATGCATTTTAGCAACTCTGTCTGCTAAATCAAATGCGATTTTAGGCTCAATAATGGCTGAAGAATCAAATAGAGTTGCTTTTGCAGCAGCAGCATTCTCAAAAATTCTAGTAGTTTCTGATGATAAGTGTGAGTAATAATCAAAATAATAATCAGGCATCTGAATGTCCTTAATTCGAGAAATTGCGTCGTTTTCAGACATGATACAATAAACTATTTGCTTCTTTGAATTGCTTTTGCTATTTCTTGTAATTTTTTGATACTTCCTCCTTTTTCAAGGAATGTTCCAATTACTAGTGCATCTGCTCCTGCTTTAACTAAATTTTCAGCAGTTTTGACATCTTTTATGCCTCCCCCTACGATCAAAAATCCATTAAATGTACGTCTAACAGTCTTTACCATCTCAGGAGTTACACTTGATTTTGCTCCAGACCCCGCTTCTAGATATACAAATCGCATTCCAAGAAATTGTGCTGCCAGTGCATATGCTGCAGCAATTTTTGGTTTCTCAAATGGAATTCCTCGTGCGGCGCCTACAAACCATGCAGAGGTGCCCTCACCAATTACTAAATATGCGGTTGGGAGTGGTTCTAGTCCAAATTTAAGTACACTTGGGGCTCCTAATGCTTGTGCTTGTGTGATAAAGTATGGATTCTCAGAGTTCATTAGAGAGCTAAACAAAATTGCATCTGCATCAGGTACAACTCCTGTTACATTACCTGGAAATAGAATAATCGGAATTTTAATGCCTTTTTTGATACCTTTGACAACTTGAGCCATTTCAATTTGATCAGTGGATGTAGAGCCGCCAACTAGGATTGCAGAGGCACCAATCTTTTCAACATCTTTAGCAAGCTTGGTTGATGCCTCTAGATTTGATACTTCTGAATCAATTAATACGAAGAGTAATGCATTTTTCTTTTTTAATTCTGATTTTAGGAATATTTCAACTTTATTTCCAGTCATAAGAAACCTCTGTATGTGTCTCTTTAAAGTTTAATTGGAATAGCTGTATACAGATCTGTATAGCTATGGCAGAATCTAAAGAATCAAATTTTAACAATATTATACGTAAAATCATCAAAAAATCACTGTTTACAGAGCGACAAATTGAAATTATTTTAAATCAGAAGGATCTTCAAGAATCAAAGTTTCCTATAACTAAAGGTGC
>Ga0233427_10002804_pt1 | contig 15868 bp, 16 predicted proteins | sample SI_118_April2016_5_FD_179885 | JGI IMG/M metagenome (GOLD analysis project Ga0233427, IMG submission 179885) | Seawater microbial communities from Saanich Inlet, British Columbia, Canada - SI_118_April2016_100_MG | ecosystem: Environmental > Aquatic > Marine > Inlet | place: Canada: British...
CGGAAGGCCTGATGGATGAGGCTTGGCGGTTGCCGGGCGGCCTTAAAAGCCGGCGTCTGGCGATGGAATCAACGGTCATTTTGCGGATTGCCGAACGCCTTATCGAGTTGTTGCGTGCCGGCGATCCGCTCAGCGGCCGGATCGAGTTGCAAAAGCACGGCTACTTATGGCAATGCCTGTGTGGTGCCCTTCCTGTCGCATTGGGGGTCAGGCCTCCGGGTCGGCCCGGTGGGCGGAAAAACGTTGGAGGCCGCGCTTGAACGGCGATGTCATGCTGGTTCTTTCAGCCGTCTCCCTGGCTTTGTGGGGCGTCTTGGAATTCTTTCGCGGTGGGTTTTGGCGGGCTGATCAACGGCTCGGTCCGGCCGGGCCGTTGGCGGATTGGCCGACGGTCGTCGCAGTCATTCCAGCCAGGAATGAAGCCCGGACGATTGGCGTCACCGTCGCTTCGCTGATGAACCAGGATTATCCCGGCGAGATCAAAGTGATCGTCGTTGATGATGGTAGTGTTGACGGGACCTATGATGCCGCCGGTAGTTGGCCCAGGCTTTTGGTGATCCCGGCGCAACCGTTGGCGATGGGATGGACGGGCAAGCTTTGGGCTGTCCATCATGGGTTGGCCGCGGCACGCGACTATGCGCCGGAAGCCGAATACGTGTTGATGACCGATGCTGATATTGAGCACGCGCCCGCGAACATCCGTGAGCTTGTCTATAAGGTGGAAACCGAATCGCTGCATCTGGTATCGCTGATGGTAAAGCTTCGCTGTAAGAGTTTCTGGGAGAAGCTGCTGATCCCGGCGTTCGTGTTCTTTTTTCAGAAGCTGTATCCGTTCCCGTGGGTCAATGATCCGGCCAGCCCCATGGCTGCGGCAGCCGGCGGCTGCATGCTGATCCGCCGCGCCACATTGGACGCCGCCGGCGGTGTTGAACCGATCCGTGATCGGCTGATTGACGATTGTGCCATGGGGTCGTTGATCAAGGCCCGCGGCCCGATCTGGTTGGGGCTGAGTACCGATACACGAAGTCTTCGTGCCTACGAGACGCTGGATGAAATCTGGGACATGGTCGCTAGGACGGCGTTTGTTCAATTGGATTATTCGGTCTTTGCTCTGATCGGCACGATGATCGGCATGGCGGTGATTTATCTAGTGCCGCCGATTGCCGTGTTTGTCGGGCTGACGATGTATCACGATACGGTCGGATTATTGGGGGCACTGGCTTGGGCAATCATGTCCTATTCCTACTTCCCCACGCTGAAACTGTATGGCGAGCACGTTTGGCGCGTTCTGTGGCTGCCCCTGGCCGCCTTGCTTTACGCATCGATGACATTGTCGTCGGCGTTCAGGCACTGGCAGGGCGCGGGCGGGGCCTGGAAAGGCCGGACCTATGCGCCCGGGAATAATTCCGGGGAGTGAGCCGTTTGTGGTGACGGGTACGGGGTGACTAGGGCGAATTCCTCGTGTATCCATAGCCGCCATGGATCAAGCTGAAACCATTAACGTGGAAAGCCACAACGCCGACGTCTCGCCAGCCGATTATGTTGAGTCCGTTGTTAAGGCGTCCGGAAGTTCGTTCTTCTGGGCGATGCGGCGTCTGCCCGTCGAAAAACGCAACGCCATGTACGCGATTTATGCCTTCTGCCGCAAAGTTGACGACATTGCCGATAATCCCGGCATCGAAGATGAGAAACGCCTCAAGCTTGGCCAGTGGCGGGCGGAAATCCAACGCCTTTATACCGATATTCCGCGCACCATAGTCGGCCGCGCCTTGGCCCAACCCATTGATCAATTCGGTCTGCGCCAACAGGACTTCGGCGCCGTCATCGCCGGTATGGAAATGGATGCCGGCGACCGGGTGCGGATTGCCGATATTGATGAATTGACACTTTATTGTGACCGCGTCGCCTCGGCGGTCGGAAGATTATCGACCCGGGTGTTCGGCCTTGATCCGGAAATCGGCGATAAATTAGCGTTCGCCCAGGGCCAAGCCTTGCAGTTAACGAATATTCTTCGCGATGTCGTCGAAGACATGGCGCGGGACCGGTTGTATCTACCGACCGACCTGCTCACCGCCCACGGGATCGAGGATACGGATGACCTGGATGCGGTGCTTCGTCATCCCGGCCTGCCCCGGGTGTGCGAATTGTTGGCCGATGTGGCGGCCAGGAGATTTTCGGAAGCCCGTGGGTTGGCTCGGCTTTGTGACCGTGATGCAGTCCGGCCGGCGGTGATGATGTTGGAAGTTTACGGACGTATTTTTGCCAAAATGACCAAAGATAAGCGGCGCGATTTGCACGCTCCGGTTCGCTTGTCCGCCGTGACCAAGCTCTGGGTTCTCTTTCGTTACGGGTTCTTGTGAGCGGCACGGTTCACGTCTTGGGCGCCGGGCTCGCGGGGCTGTCGGCGGCGGTCAAACTGGCGGCCGCGGGCACCAAAGTCGTGGTCTATGAAGCCGCCGGGCACGCCGGCGGTCGGTGCCGTTCATTCCATGACACCGAAATCGACGCCGCCATCGACAACGGCAACCATTTGGTTCTCAGTGGTAATCACGCGGTCATGGCATATCTCGACACGATCGGAGCCGAAGATACCCTCGACGTCGTCGGCCCGGCTCGTTTCCCGTTCCTGGACTTGCAATCCGGTCTGCGCTGGACGGTCGAGCCCGATCGGGGCCGCATACCGTGGTCTTTATTGTCGGCTTCGCGTCGTGTGCCCGGTGCGTCCTTGGGTGATTATTTGAGATGTTGGCGGTTGGCGGGTGCTGGTGATGGCAAAACCATCGAGTCCTGCATGAAGACCAATGGCGCACTTTGGGACCGTTTCTGGGCGCCGATTATCATCGCCGTGATGAACACCGATCCGGCGCTTTCATCTGCCGGTCCCATGTGGCGGGTGATCAAGGAAACCTTGACGCTTGGCGAGGCGGCCTGCCGTCCGGCAATCCCGAAGCGCGGTTTAAGCCATTCGTTCGTTGATCCAGCGCTGGCTTTCCTTCGGGCACAAGGCGCCGCGGTGCACTTCAATGAACGCATTCGCGGGCTTGGAATGACCAACGGGCGGATCAGTTCCATTGAGACGTCCTCGGGGGAAGTTGTTGTTGCGTCGGACGATCGCATTATTTCCGCCCTGCCGGCGTCCGTCGCCGCCGATCTAATACCGGATTTGCAGGCACCGGATCGTTTCTCGGCGATCGTCAACGGGCATTTCCGATTGCCGGTGGGGCACCAAGAAAGCCCGTTCCTGGGGTTGATCAATGCGACCGCAGAATGGCTGTTTGTCCGCGATGGCATTGTCTCGGTGACCGTCAGCGCTGCTGATGATCTAGCGTTGCAGCCAGCCGAACAAATCGCCGAAACTTTTTGGGGCGAAATATGCAAAGCCTACGATCTTGGTAATCTAGCGTTGCCGGCACACCGGGTGATCAAGGAAAGGCGAGCGACATTTTTGCAAACGCCAGATCAAATTGGCCGTCGGCCCGATTGCCGGACACAATGGGGTAATTTATTTCTGGCTGGCGATTGGACCGATACAAGTTTACCGGCGACGATCGAAGGCACATTGCGTTCCGGTTTCAAGGCCGCCGCGATGATCAACGCCCTGTGATCGTTTGAAGTGTAGAAAAGCTTGAAAACATGGCGGTTTTTTGACACAAATCAACTGTGCCTTAAGGATTTAGAAAGATCGATTCCAGAAGCTGTAAGCTTCGAATTCGGGACGAATAAAAGCGACATTAATGATGGAAATGCGAGACCGCCGAACGACGCCGTTTCAACACGGGCAAGCATCAGACGCGCGTGAAATAGATGGTGTTATTGAAGAAGCCAAAACCTGGCTGGCCGACCAACAGGTCAGCGACGGTCATTGGGCATTCGAGCTTGAAGCCGACGCTACCATTCCGGCGGAATACATCTTCCTCAATCATTTTCTCGGCACCATAGACGACGAGGTCGAGCAGAAGCTTGCCGTCTATCTGCGCTCAGTACAGGAAAAACACGGCGGTTGGCCGCTTTATTACGACGGCGACTTCAACATGAGCGCCTCAGTAAAGGCCTATTACGCCCTGAAGCTTGTTGGCGACGACCCTGATGCACCGCATATGGTGCGGGCGCGCAACGCGATCCTGGCGGCCGGTGGCGCGGCGCGCGCCAATGTCTTCACGCGTATTGCGCTGGCACTTTTTGAACAGATGCCGTGGCGCGCCGTACCGGTCATCCGCGTCGAAGCCCTGTTGCTGCCGAAGTGGGCGATGTTTCACATCGACAAAGTTTCTTATTGGTCAAGAACGGTGATGATTCCGCTGTTTATTTTGGCTGCGCTGAAGCCCAAAGCGGCCAACCCCAGGCGAGTCAATATCCGCGAGTTATTTGTTACCCTGCCGCACGAAGAAAAGGATTACATGGTCAATCCGACTGGTCATTGGTTGGGTGAATTTTTCCTTTGGATCGACCGCGTCCTCCGGCAGTTTGAGCGCTTAATTCCCGTTGCGGTGACCGGCAGGGCCATCGGCAAGGCGCTGGCGTTTATGAAAGAACGGCTGAACGGCGAAGATGGCCTGGGCGCTATTTTTCCGGCCATGGCCAATACGGTTATGGCCTATCACGCGCTCGGCTATCCGCAAACGCACCCCGATTATGTCACTGCCCGCGAAGCCATGGACAAACTTCTGGTCTTTGATGGCGAGCGAGGATACTGCCAACCGTGCCTGTCACCGGTTTGGGATACTGGGCTGGCGGCACATGCCATGCTTGAGGCCGGTTTCAAGGCCGGTGATCCTGTATTGGACAAGGCATCCAAATGGTTGGTTGGCCGGCAGATTCTTGATGTCGCTGGGGATTGGGCGGAAAAGGCGCCTGGCGTCCGCCCGGGCGGTTGGGCGTTCCAATATTGGAATGATCACTATCCCGACGTTGATGATACTGCTGTTGTTGTCATGGCCTTGCATAGGACGGACGCGGAAAAATATAAAATCGCCATTGATCGTGGAATCGAATGGGTGATCGGCATGCAAAGCCGCAATGGCGGTTGGGGTGCTTTTGACGTCGACAATGACTACGACGTTCTGCAACATATTCCCTTTGCGGACCATGGCGCACTTCTGGATCCGCCGACGGCGGACGTCAGCGCACGGTGCCTTGGAATGCTGGCCCAGGTCGGTTACACGACAGCGGAACCGGCGGTCGCGCGCGCTATTGAATATTTGCGCCGCGAACAAGAAAAAGACGGGTCGTGGTTCGGGCGCTGGGGCAACAATTACGTTTATGGCACCTGGTCGGTGCTGTGTGCCCTGAACGCCATTGGCGAGGACATGCAGGCGCCTTATATCCGCAGAGCCGTCGATTGGCTGAAGGCCCGCCAGCAGGCTGACGGCGGTTGGGGCGAGGACTGTGCCAGTTATTGGCAACATCGCCGTGATGAGGTTAAAACATCAACACCGTCACAGACATCATGGGCAGTGCTGGCGTTGATGGCGGCGGGCGATATTGACAGTGTCGCCGTCAAAGGCGGCGTTGAGTTTCTGTTGAAGGCACCGCGCAGCCAGGGGAAATGGCATGAGGAATACTTCAATGCCGTTGGCTTTCCGCGCATTTTCTATCTCCGTTATCATGGCTATAGCGCGTTTTTCCCGCTTTGGACCTTGGCCCGATACCGCGACCTGCAAAAACGCAACGCCAAGTTCCCGACCCACGGGATTTAGGTCGTGACGGTTGGGGTGGTCAGCGGGCTTCCTCGTGAGACCGATTGCTTTCAGGCTATTCCCGAAGCCGAGCGCCATTTCAAAACATTTGCCGGCGTTGGTCCGGCGCGCGCCGAGGAAGGTGCCCGGGCGCTCATTGAGCACGGCGCCCAAGGGCTGATGAGTTTCGGTGTCGCCGGCGGGCTATCGGCGGATGCGCCGGCGGGCATGGTTGTTTTAGCAACAAAAGTGGTGGCTGGTGACACGAGTTTTGAGGCATCAGAGCCATGGCGCCGTGAAATTTACGCGCTGATCGGCAGTTCGGTGCCAGTTGCCGAAGCTGCCATTGCCGGGTCGGACCGGATGGTCGGGACACCCGATGACAAGCGCGCGCTACACAAAGGCAGCGGGGCGATCGCGTGCGACATGGAAAGCCATGCTGTGGCCCGGGTCGCGGCGGAATTGAATGTGCCGTTCTGTGTCGTGCGTGCGATTTCCGATCCCGATGATCGGGTGGTGCCGAAATGGGTGCTCAAATGCCTGACGCGGTCCGGTGATGTGCGTATAGGTGCGCTGGCTTGGCAGGCTGCGCGGCGGCCTCAGGCCTGGGGGAATTTGATCAGATTGGCGGGTGATTCACGAAAAGCTTTTGATGGATTACGCGGCGTCGCTGGTGGCCTTGGTCCTCGATTGGGCTTTCAACTCGGCTTGGGCGAGTCTTAAGGCCTCTTCCTCTTCGCGCTTTTGGGTCATGGTTTTGACCATGCCCTCGAAGGTAAATTCTGCCGGGCGTTGATTGTCCAAGGGAATTTCCGGCGCCATCTCGCCATCGGTTTGCACCCCGCGCAAAAACACGCCAAGCGCCTTCAGGGGATGGGCAACCGTATCGGCGACGGCTGTGGCTTCATAGCCGCAGTGCACCATGCAGTTGGCGCATTTTTCATAATTTCCGGTGCCGTATTTGTCCCACTCTGTGTCATCCATTAATTCGCGGAACGTATCGGCGTAGCCTTCACCAAGTAGGTAGCACGGGCGTTGCCAGCCAAAGACATTGCGCGCCGGATTACCCCAAGGGGTACATTTATAGGTTTGATTACCGGCCAGAAAATCCATGAACAACGTCGATTGGCTGAACCGCCATTTCTTTGCGTCCGCGTGGCTGAAGATGTCGCGGAACAGCTGTTTGGTTTTTCGCCGCGACAGGAAGTGTTCTTGATCGGGCGCGCGTTCATAGGCGTAACCAGGGGAAATCGTTACCCCTTCGACCTGCAGGTCGTTGGCACAGAAGTCGAAGAACTCCGCCGCTTCTTGGGCATTCATCTGATCGAACAGCGTGCATGCCACATTGACGCGGAAGCCCATGGATTTCGCCTTACGAATCGCCTTAACGGCAATATCGAAGGTGCCGGGTTGATCGACAGCCCGATCGTGATGCTCTTTCAGTCCATCAAGATGCACGGAAAAAGTCAGATAGGGCGTTGGCGTGAACTGCTCGAGTTTCTTTTCCAGCAATAGGCCGTTGGTACAGATATACACGAATTTTTTACGTGCAGTGATGCCTTCGACGATCTGCTTGATCTCTTTGTGGATCAACGGCTCGCCACCGGGAATGGAGACCACCGGCGCATCACATTCATCGACAGCCTCAAGGCACTCTTCGAGGGATAGGCGTTTGTTGAGGATCGGGTCTTCGTAATCGATTTTGCCGCAGCCCGGGCAGGCCAGATTGCAGCGGAACAAGGGCTCCAACATCAACACCAGCGGATACTTGTCGATACCCTTTAAGCGCTGCTTCATGATGTAGCTACCGACACGCCATTGCTGGATCAGAGGAACGGCCATCAAATTGTCTCCTTATTCCGCCGCCGTCGAAGCGACCGGTGCGGTCAACTCGCGGGGCAGCTTGAAGGTAATGTTCTCAACGACGCCGGACAGCTTCTCGACCTCAACATCGGAATATTCCGACAATCTCTCAATGACGCCTTGAACTAATTCTTCGGGTGCCGACGCGCCGGCAGTGATGCCGACGGTTTCTACACCTGCCAACCAGGCCGGGTCCATGTCCTCGGCCGAAGCAATCAGGTAGCTGGGCTTGCCCATGGCATCCCCCAAATCGCGAAGCCGATTGGAGTTCGAGCTGTTCTGTGCACCAACGACCAACAGCAAATCAATTTGCGGCGCCAGTTCGCGCACCGCGTCTTGGCGGTTTTGGGTCGCATAGCAGATATCTTTAACGTCAGGTCCGGTAATTTTCGGAAACCGCTTCCTGAGCGCGACGATGACGTCGCGGGTGTCATCGACGCTAAGCGTGGTTTGGGTCACGTACGCCAATTGACTTGGGTCGTCGACTTCAAGTGTTTGGACGTCCTCGGGGTCGGTCACCAACAGCACGCCACCGGGTATTTGCCCCTGGGTGCCCTCAACCTCGGGGTGGCCGGCGTGACCGATGAGAATGACCTGGCGGCCCTTGCCGACGTGGTTTTGGCCCTCCTTGTGGACTTTGGAAACCAGCGGGCAGGTGGCGTCGATGACCTCAAGGCCACGGCCGCTGGCGGCGCCAACGACTTCGGCGGAAACGCCGTGGGCGCTGAAAATGGCATGTGCGCCTTCGGGAATTTTATCGACTTCATCAACAAAGATCGCGCCCTTGGCGCGCAGCGAGTCGACGACGTGTTTGTTGTGAACGATTTCATGGCGCACATAGACCGGTGGCCCAAATCGGTCGAGCGCACGTTCAACGATTTCAATGGCGCGTTCGACGCCCGCACAAAACCCGCGGGGGCTTGCCAGTAAAACTTTCAACTGCTTGGCCATGAATTCTCCAGTCCTCTGCGCCGCATTGCCGGGGTCATTAATCGGGTGTTTCAGCGGTGCGAATCACGCGTAACATTGAAAATAGGCATTAAACCGTTAAAGGTGAAGCCCATGTTGGCGATTTTTAGAAGATTTGTAAGCTAAAGACCAGCAAAGAGGCAGAATGCAGGGATTTTTCCGAAAATGATGTTGGTCACAGGAGCAACGGGTTTTGTCGGCTCCGCCGTCGTGCGCCGCCTTTTGGCACGCGGCGAGAAAGTGCGCGTGCTGGTTCGGCCATCCAGTGACCGGCGAAATATCGAAAATCTTGACGTTGAACCCGTAGAGGGTGATCTGATGAACCCCGATAGCTTGGCACCGGCGGTCGAAGGGTGCGATGGGGTATTTCATGTCGCCGCGGATTACCGGCTCTGGACCCGTGATGCCGAGGCCATGTTTCGCGCCAATGTTGAAGGGTCACGGACAATTTGCCGGGCCGCCATGAGCGCCGGCGTCAAACGGATCGTCTACACCAGCAGCGTCGCTGTTCTCGGTATTCTCAAGGGCGGTAGTGCCGATGAAGAGACGCCAGTGTCATATGGCAATATGATCGGTCCTTATAAACAATCGAAATTTAAGGCCGAAGAGGCCGTTCGCGCGTTGATCACGGAAGAAGACGCGCCGATTGTCATCGTCAATCCTTCGACCCCGGTGGGGCCACGCGACATCAAACCGACGCCGACGGGCAGGATGATCGTCGAGGCCGCCAGCGGCAAAATGCCGGCTTATGTCGATACGGGGCTGAACATTGCGCACGTTGACGATGTCGCCGACGGGCATCTTCTTGCCTATGATCAAGGAGAGGTTGGTGAGCGCTATATACTGGGTGGAGAGAATCTGTCCTTGGCGGAAATATTGGCGATGATCGCCGAGCAGACAGGCCGCGCCGCGCCGCGTGTTAAAATTCCACATAATCTGATCATGCCCATCGCCCTATTGGCTGAAACCTGGACCCGCCTGAGTGGCGGCGACGAGCCTTTCGTGACGATTGATGGCGTCCGCATGGCGAAGAAAAAGATGTTTTTTTCGGCGGACAAAGCGAAAGCCCGATTGGGCTATGCGCCCCGGCCGGCCAAAGAGGCGATTGCCGATGCGGTGCAATGGTTCGGCGCGCATCGATATTTGGAATAAAATGCAGGCATTCGACATGGGGGGCGTCGTTGGGATGCTTGCCGATATCGATTTCTGAGACTAAAAGTCACGGCAATCACTGATCTGAGAAGTGAACCAAATCCATGAAAGCCTTGATGTTGGCGGCCGGGCTGGCCCGCCGTCTTTACGGAGACGAGAACGAAGAATTGCCAAAGGCGTTGTTGCGCTTCGAGGGGCAAACCCTGTTGGAGCGCCATGTCAGCATTCTGCGTGCGCTCGGTGTCGATGAATTGATGCTGGTGGTTGGCCATCGTCAGGCCGACTTATTAGCCGAAGCCAAGCGTGTTGCGCCGGAAGGTTTCATCTCTTCGGTCTTTAATCCGCGATTCGCTGAAGGGCCGATCTTGTCCTTGGCTTGCGGTGCACCGGTGATGCGCTCAGGTTCCCCGGTTATTTTCATGGATGCGGACGTGCTTTACCCCCCCGATTTGCTGGCTTGCCTGGTGCAATCCCCGCATCCCAACTGTTTCATCATGGACCGTGAGTTTCAAAGCACCGATGATTTCGTCAGAGTGTGCCTGAACGACGGCAAGGTTGTCGATTTTGGCAAGCAATTGACCCGTGAACACGACGCGGTCGGCGAATGGCCGGGCTTCATGAAAATGTCCGCTGAGATCGCCGGAAAGATCGCTGATCGCGCCGATGAAATCATCAGCAATAACGAGATCGATGGCGCCTACGAGCGTGCCATGTGCGACGTGTTGCTGGCCGAACCGGTCGGCACCTTCGGTCATGAAGACATTACCGGCACGCCGTGGATCGAAATCGATTATCCCGAAGATCTAGATAAAGCTGAAACCAAGGTGATTCCTAAAATTGCAGCATATGCCGCGCAATCAGGCACGGCAGCGTAATTCTCTCAACTGGTCTGCAGTAGTGCCACGCCGATAACGACCAACACGGCTGCTGCAATTCTTTGTCTACCGAAAGGCTCACCAAATAATCGGCTGCCCATCCACGCTGCCAAAACGACGCTGGTTTCGCGTACCGCAGCTACGTAGGTGATGGGCGCCTTCGTCATCGCCCAAATTACGATACCGAAGGATACCGCGGTTAAAACTCCACCGATTACCCCCAATGCCATGTGCCGACGGACATTGTCGCCGCTTCGGCGGAAATTCAGTGCAATCGCGACAATGCCAAACGGTAAGTCGCTGATAGCGATCACCCAGACAATGAACGACAACACATTCTCCGATGCCCGTCCACCGATGCCGCTGCTGACGCTATAGGCGGCGATGGCACAACCGGAGAACACGGCGAACCCGAACGCCTTGGCATCGGCCGGCCATTTCGTCGACGCGATGGCGAGGCTGAGAATAGCCACGCCGATTACCACGACGCCGGCCAAGCCTTGTGTGTTCAGCCGATCGCCGGCAAACCACCACGCGCCGATGGCAATGAGGAACGGTGCCAAGCCGCGTTGTATGGGGTAGACGTGTGACAGATCACCGTGTCGATAGCCAAGGCAAATGCCGACAAAATAACATTGATGGAAAAACGCCGAAAAAAGAATATAGGGCCACACCTCACTGCTGGGGAATGGCACGAAAGGCACCAATATCCAACCCATCACGCCACTGGTCGCCATCACCGTGCCAACGCGTAGCCACGGTTGGCCGCCGCTTTTGACCAACGCATTCCACGCCGCGTGGATGACGGCGGCGCCAAGTACCAGCAGAAGGACGGATGTTTCCATGGTGTCCGGCTTTGGGGTTATACCCGGAAGACGTACTCCCGAGCGGCGTCGCGGTCGATGTCGGGGGGATAGTTCTTATGCTTGTCGGTGTAGTACTGGGCCATGTGCTCGCCCTCCGACAATCGATTGTAGGTGGCGTAGTAAATGCGCCGAACTTGGTCACTCATGTTCGGTTTTGATTGGTGCGGCGCAAAATTGTCAAAGAATACGATGTCGCCGGGCTGGGTCGGCGTGGGCTCGAACACCATGCCGTTCATATCGGTTTCCGTCAGCGGCTCCCATGATTTGAACAGACCGCGCTGATGGTGGCCGGCACACAGCTCCAAACAGCCGTTCTCGATGGTCGCGGCATCGATGCTGACCAGCACGCTGATAAAGAAATCCGTGTAGGCGTTCCAACCGGCCTGACTATCTTGATGGGGCTTGAAGCCATCGCCGCCGGGCATCTTGAAATTGATCTTTTCCTTGAACAGCGTCGCTTCTTCGCCCAGCAATTGGCCGACGGGTGCGCGCAACGCCTCAGTGAATTCCTGAAATCCGGCGTGGAAGGGCGCAATGTTTTCGATCCGGCTGACCAAATCGGCGTTGTCACCCTTTAGGCTTTTTTCATGGTAGACCCAGTGCTTGCCGCTTTCCTCGGGCCGGGTCAGCATTTCGTCCGACCAGTCGGAAATCGCCTTCATGTCATCGGCATTGAAGGCACCGTGGACGATCAGGAAACCGTCATCGCGAAAGGATTGAAGGTGTTCGTTGGTCAGAATAGGTGTGCTCAGCATCACGAACGCTCCGCAGGCAAGTAGGGGCGGCGGGGATACTAGTAACGCCCGTCGGCAGGGGCAACACCGATGATTTGGAATGAGGCGAAATAAAAGGGCCGCCGGATTATCCCGGCGGCCCTTGAATCGATGTAACTATTCGCTGCTCGGTCTGTTTAACTGGACCGAACTTGGGTCAGGAATTTGCCGACCTCGGTGCTCAGCATTTCCGACTGCTGGGAAAGCTCTGATGCCGCACCCTGGATCTGGCTTGCCGCCTCGCCGGTTTCGCCAGCCGCCTGAGATACCACCGTGATCGATGATGAGACCTCAGCCGTGCCGGCTGCTGCTTGCTCGGCGTTGCGGGCGATTTCCTGGGTCGCGGCACCCTGTTCCTCGACCGCCGAGGCGATGGTTGTGGCAATCTCATCAATCCGGCTGATGATCTTGGTGATGCCGTCGATGGCTTCCACGGAATCTTCCGTTGCCGAACGTATTCCCGCAATCTGAGAGCCGATTTCGTCCGTCGCCTTGGCCGTCTGATTGGCAAGGTTCTTGACCTCGGAGGCGACGACCGCGAAGCCCTTGCCGGCTTCACCGGCCCCGGCCGCTTCAATGGTCGCGTTCAGGGCTAGCAAGTTGGTCTGTTCGGCGATATCGGTAATCAGACCGACAACCTCACCGACCTTTTGCGAGGCCTCAACCAAGCCTTGGATCATCTGATTGGCTTTTTCGGCTTCGGTGACCGCGTTCGATGAAATCGTCGATGATTCCGACACTTGTCGGCTGATTTCGGTGATCGAACTGGAAAGTTCCTCCGCCGCCGTGGCCATGGTCTGGACGTTGCCCGACGCTTGTTCGGATGTTGATGAGACGGCAGCCGATTGTTGCATGGTCGTATCTGCCGTTGATGACATGGCTTCGGCCGATGACTGCAATTCGGTTGATGCTGCCGACACGGATTGGATAACACCGCCGAGGCTCGCCTCGAAGTCGTCGGCCAAAGCGTCCATCATCTCGGATTTTTCTTTTTCGGCGCGGATCTCGGCTTCTTTTTGTTCGGCTCCCAGGCGTTTCATTTCAACGGCGTTGTCCTTGAAAATCTGGACCGTGTGCGCCATTTCACCGATTTCATCGCCACGCTCCTTGGCCGGCACCTCGGCATCGAGATTGCCTTCGGCAAGTTCCCCCATTGTCGCCGTCATGATGACGATCGGTGACGCAAAGGCCTTACCGATCAGGATGCCGAGGGCCACAACGACGGCCGCAGAAACGGCCAGCGCGATGATCATCGTCAGGATCGTCGTATCCCACAGCGCGTAGACATCTTCGACAGGCGCTCGAATGAGCCCCGACCAGCCGAGACCAGGGTAGTTGTAGCCACCTTTGGAGTGGCATAGCCGGCGGCCTGATGGATTTTCTTGCGTGCGTGGAAGGTATCTTCTAAGGAGCCCGAACCACCTTTGACGGCGGCAACCGCCGCTTCGACACCCAGTTTCGCCAAGTTGACCTTGCCGATGACATTGGGTTTGCGCGGATATTTTGTCCAACCTTGGGCGGTCGGATCATAATCGACGATGACGGCACCGTTTTTATCGAGGAGCGTCAGTTCGGTTTTCGGCTGACCGCCGGTTTTGTACTCCGTGTGGAATGCACCGACGATATCTTCGACTAAGCCGAAGTCCGCGTAATTGGCCCAGACGGCAACGGTTTTGCCGGCGGCATTTTTTACCGGCGCCGCATAGATCAAAGAATACGCGCCCTTGGAGCCGTAGACATCATCAACCAGCGCGCTGAAATGCGCATCTGTCACATTCGTGCCGCTCAGGCCGTCGCCTTCCAGGAACTTGCCGGCCATGACGTCTTTTAGCCATTGCTCGCCGGCAAAGGATTTTCCGTAGAGGCCTTTAGTATTTAGTGGCTTGCCAAGCGGACCGACGGTATTCGCCACCAACAGCTTGCCTTCCGGCGACACCAATAAGGTCAACTGATAAATGCCGTAACCGGTCATATAGCCGTTCATGGCGCCGACCAGTGGATTCCTATCGCTCGGGTTGCCCCAATTGGCAGGGTCCTGGGCGGTGGTGTTGAGGCCGAAGGCTTGAACGTCGCCGTAACGTTCGAACAAATTGCGTTCAATAACATCCATCATCTTGGTGGCATTAATGGCAAGGCCTTGGGCCAAAACCTGATGGAATGGCTGAATCGCCCCTAATTTCTTAGACGCCTTGTAATTCAAGGATGACAAACAGGACAATGGCGGGAGAGAGGCCGAATACGGTCAACAGCGCCACCAACTTGTTGCGGATGGAAAGGTTGTTAAAAAAGCCTGATTTTTTAGGTGTTTCTGCTTCAGTCATGGGCGCACGCTCGGCGACCGCCTCGTCCTTGGATACTTCGTCAGCCATTTTTCAAACCCTTTCCCCTGCGCGGGATTCTGTGCCGGAATTGCACGTCACGTTCATAAACTAAATGATATAAAGTAAGATCGACAAGATGTTGAAATTTAGTCAATTTAACAAGCTAGAGATTTCAACAGGGCACGAATCGCCTGAATTGGATGAAATCGCAACCCGTTTGAAATGCATATTCATCTGAATTCTATATCTCGTATATACGATGGGTCGCGCGGCACGGGAACGCTCATTTTCGATCCGGCCGTTCTATCAATCCCCAACGCCGTCCTTGCCTGCACCGCAAACCAACGCAGCCACGCATTGATCATCGGGGACGCTGACTTTACCTGATTGTAGCGCCGCCAACGCCGCCGCGCCCGATAGGTCTGCGGCAATGCCGGCTTCTTGATAGAGCCAGCGGGCGGCTGTTTTCATTTCTGTGTCGTCGACCAGGACAATTTCATCAACATGCCGGCTGATAATATCAAGGTTCAGCTGCGCGCTGCGTTTCGGTGCTAAGGTGATGGCATTCGTGGATATCTCTTCGAGGGTTGTGACGCAGCCCGCTTCCAGACTGGCTTTCAGTGTCGGCGCACCGACCGGCTCGACGCCGATAATTCGGATTTCCGGCTTAATCGCCTTGGCCGCCGTGGCGATGCCCGATATTAATCCGCCGCCGCCGATGCCGACCAAAATGACATCGATTTGTGATGCCTGTTTCAGCATTTCACGGCCCACAGTGCCCTGGCCCGCGATGACCAGTGGGTCATCGAAGGGATGGACGAAGGTCAGGCCATCTTTTTCGGCGCGGGCCTGGGCAGCGCCGGCGGCGTCGTCCCAGACGTCACCTTCGATAACCAATTCGGCGCCCCAGCGTTCCAGGTCGCGGGCCTTTTGTGGGTCGGCGCGGCCGGGCAGATAGACCGTCGTCGGGATTCCCGATGCGTGCCCCGCATAGGCAATGGCGACCCCGTGATTGCCCCCTGACGCTGTGATGATGCCGCGTCGGCGCTGGTCTTCATTCAAGCTGAGGACGGCGTTATTGGCGCCGCGGGCCTTGAACGATCCGGTCACCTGCAGACATTCCAGTTTCAGCATCAATTGCGGATGGATCGGCTCGCGGGTGAAGCGCGAGCGCAGGCATGGCGTACGCCGCACTCGATCCTTGATACGCTCAGCGGCGGCTTCAATGTCATCCAGGGTCACGGGGGCATCGATCATGGGTAATCTCCGGGCGCTAGGATCGCTGGGTCAAAATCTAGCACACCCACGCGCCCGCGAAAGTCCAACTTGCCCCAACCTGTCCCAACCTGTCATCGGGGCTGAAAACAAGTTACG
>Ga0233427_10002812_pt1 | contig 15837 bp, 14 predicted proteins | sample SI_118_April2016_5_FD_179885 | JGI IMG/M metagenome (GOLD analysis project Ga0233427, IMG submission 179885) | Seawater microbial communities from Saanich Inlet, British Columbia, Canada - SI_118_April2016_100_MG | ecosystem: Environmental > Aquatic > Marine > Inlet | place: Canada: British...
GGGTCGGACAGAATGTGCCCCTCAAGGGCAGCGCAGCGGGTGAAGCATTCGCCAAACCCGGGACCATGGCCACTCGCACCGGTGCGGTGGAAGCCGACATCAGCGCCATTTCGTTGGCGATGTCAGAGACTGGGGCGCTCGGCGTCGCAGTTTCGGTGGTCGGTCCCTCACACCGCTTTACCGTAAGGACGATGAATCAAATCGAGCGAGAACTCCACAGCGTGGTTGACGCCATCGCCCAGGACCTCGGACTCAGCCACGAGGAGGCGGCATCATGAGTGAGCCGTCAGGGTCCGGCCACGTTGACCTCGACGGACCCGGCGTCAGCATCGCCGAGGTCGTAGCGGTGGCTCGCCACGACGCATCCGTCACCCTCACCGAAGGCGCTATCGAACGAATGAGTCGTTCACGCCAAGTCGTCGAACGGCTTGCTGAAGGTGAACCCAAGTACGGCATCTCCACTGGTTTCGGAGCGTTGGCAAACGTCTCGATTCCCCCGGAGCGACGCCGAGACCTCCAAACGGCACTCGTACGATCCCACGCGGCGGGCATGGGCGATCCCGTCGAAAACGAGGTGGTGCGAGCCATGATTCTGCTGCGAGCACGCACATTGGCCCTTGGTTCCAGTGGCGCTCGTCCTCTGGTGGCACAAGCCATGATCGATCTACTTAACGCGCAGATCACGCCCATGGTTCCCGAGTACGGCTCACTTGGGGCCAGCGGCGATCTCGCACCGCTGGCCCATGGCGCTCTCGCGCTCCTTGGGGAAGGCCAAGTCTTCTATGCAGATGCGTGGCGACCCGCAGCCGAAGCCCTCGATGCCGCCGGGCTCGCTCCGATCTCGCTCGTGGAAAAGGAAGGCCTTGCGGTCACCAACGGGACCGATGCCATCCTCGGAATGCTTTGCCTCGCTATCGACGACTCGGAGCGATTGTTGCAACAGGCGGACATGGTCACGGCGCTCACCGTTGAGGGGCTCCTTGCCACCGATGGCCCGTTCGCCGCCGACCTTCAGGCCCTTCGGCCCCAACCCGGCCAGGCCATCAGTGCGGCCAACCTTCGAGCGCTCCTCCACGACTCACCGATCGTGGCCAGCCACAAGATCGACGACTCACGCGTTCAGGACGCCTACTCGGTTCGATGCACTCCCGCGGTACACGGGGCCGCTCGAGACACCCTTGATCATGTGCGTCGTGTCGCCGGCTACGAACTTGCCTCAGCGATCGACAATCCGATGGTCCTACCCGATGGACGGGTGGAGTCGTGCGGAAACTTCCATGGCGCTCCACTGGGGTTCGCCGCCGACTTCCTCGCCATAGCACTGGCCGAGGTTGGTGCGATCGCAGAGCGCCGAATGGATCGCATGCTCGACAAGAACCGCAGCCATGGGTTACCGCCGTTCCTCGCCGCGGAGGCCGGTGTTGATTCCGGCTTGATGATCGGTCATTACACGGCTGCCGGTATGGCGTCGGAAAACAAGCGGCTGGCCGCTCCGGCATCTGTGGATTCCCTGCCGACATCCGGGATGCAAGAAGATCACGTATCGATGGCATGGGCCTCCGTTCGCAAGCTGCGAAAGTTGATTGACAATCTGAGGCGCATCTTGGCTGTGGAGTACGTGATCGCCGCCCGGGCTGTGGATCTCCGTGCACCCTTGGAGCCGGCGCCAGCCACCGGTGCAGCCATCGCCGTTCTGCGCACCGTGGTAGGCGGGGTTGGCCCTGATCGGTATCTGGCTCCAGAACTGGCCGCGGCGGAAGAGGTCCTTCGTGCCGACAGCCCGGCGGAGGCCATGGCGGCACACGGTGTCGTTCTCGACTGAATCGTGGATGGCGCTACTCTCCAGCCATGACGATCGAGTTCCTGGATCCACGTGGTGTGCCCGAAACGGCCGCCGTTCCCTATGAGTTGAGCGCCGATCTCTCCGGCCAAGCGACGGTTGGCTTGCTGGCCAACGGTTTCCCCGACTCCGTTGTCTTTCTCGACCAGGTCGAAGCCGCGATGAGGGCGATGCGGCCCGAATTGTCCTACGCCCGCTACGACAAGGGCAACGCATCAGCGATCGCCGACGAGACAATGCTCGACTCCATTGTGGGTGAGTGCCAGGCGGTCGTGGCCGCCTACGGTCATTGAGGCAGTTGCACCACCGGCACCGTGCGTGACGGACTGAATGCAGCCCACCGGGGAATCCCGGCGGTGGCATTGGTGACCAAGGACTTCTGGCCCCAAGGCGATTTTGTGGCGTCGGCATTCGGCATGCCTGATATTCCTCGTGTGCAACTGCCGCATCCTGTGGCGGGCACCGGCATCGAGAACATGCGATTGGTCGCCGAGAAGGTCGCCGACGAGGTCATCGCCGCCCTCGAGGCCAGCACGAGATGAGCGACACTCTGCACGCCGATTCCGAGTTCGATGCGGTCGAGGAACTGCATCGCCTGGGCTGCACGGATGGGTTGCCCGTGATCGTGCCCACGACAACTCGCGTTGCACGCATGACCCTTGCAGCCGGCGTTGACGCAGACGCAGTACTTGGCACCATGGGTCCGCTCCACGGCGTCTGCACGGTCGAGAAGTTGGCCACAGCAGCGGTGATGGCCGGCTGTCTCCCTGACCACATGCCCATTTTGTTGGCGGCGGCCAGGGCGGTGATGGAGACTGAGTTTGATTTGACCGAGATGCAGTCCACGACGTTTGGCACCGCTCCGCTCATCATTGTGAATGGTCCGGCCCGCCACCTGTGCGGGGTGGCTTCAGGCTTTGGCGCCCTCGGACCCGGTCACCGGGCCAATGCCAGCATCGGCCGAGCGCTGCGCCTGGCGATGATCAACCTTGGGGGTGCCCGACCCGGGTCGTCAGATATGACGTTGCTTGGACATGGCGGCAAGTTCGGGCAGTGCATGGCTGAGGACGAGGAGCACAGTCCCTTCATGCCTCTCCATGTGAGCCGCGGATTCGACCTGCACCAGTCCGTGGTGACGGTCATCGGCACGGAGGCCCCACACTCCGTTGCTCACCAAGCCGATGCCGATGACCCGACCTCACCCACGCGCCTGTTGGATGGCCTTGCCGACTCTGTCTGTGCCCCCGGCACGAACAACGCCTGGCTTGGACGGGGCCAGGCCGTGGTGGCAATTACGCCAGAGCAGACTGCGGAGCTTGCCGCTGCGGGGCATGACCGCACGTCGATCTGCGAGTACATCGTGAGTCGGGCGCAGACGCGTGACGGGCGGAGGTCATTTCGTTCGACCGATGATGTTTTGTTGGTCGCAGCTGGGGGTGCCGGCCTGTACTCATTCACGTTCCCGACCTGGTGTGCGGGTGCGCATCGAAACCGGGCAGTGAGCGTCGAGGTTGATGTTGGCCAGGCGTGCGAGATTCCGTGGAAATGATGGTCCCTGGCTCCGTGATGGCAGAGTGGCTCTATGGACTTCGATCTCGCTCAAACTGACGCTCTCCTTTCAACTACTCGAGCTGTGCGGAAACGGCTCGACTTCGACCGTGAGGTTCCCGATGACGTCCTGCTCGAGTGTCTTCAGCTCGCGGTGCAGGCGCCTACCGGTTCGAACCGACAGGGCTGGCGTTGGTTGGTCATCCGTGATGCAGCGAAGAAGGCGGCACTGGCTGATATCTATCGGCGTGCCGGCGGCGAGTATCTGGCGGCCGCGGCCGCACAGAGTGACAGCGCGAGCCAGAGTGGCCGGGTCATGGATTCGGCCAACTATCTGGCGCAGAACCTGCAAGATGTGCCCGTCATGGTGATCCCTCTGATCGTGGGCCGAATGGAAGAGTTGGTGGGAAACACCCCTGGTGGCGGAAACCTCACCAATGCAGCAGCGGGTCTTATGGGCTCGATCATCCCGGCCATGTGGAGCTTTCAGCTGGCGCTTCGTAGCCGGGGGCTGGGCAGCGTCCTAACCACGATCCATCTTGGCCTCGAGGAGGAGGCAGCCGAGTTGCTCGGCATCCCCGCCCACATCTCACAGGCTGGCCTGCTGCCTGTGGCGTACACCAAGGGCACCAACTTCAAGCCTGCGGCGCGGCCAGCAGTCAGCGAGATCACCTATCTCGACGCTTACAAGAACCCGATCGCCTAGCCGCTCGGCCTAGAACGGGTCGAGATCAATCCCGAGAGCGAGGCGACCGAGTTGGTGGGTAACCCTGTCGTGATGCACGTTGATATGCAGGGGCATGGACCGAAAATCGCGGCTCCGCCGGTCAAACAAGCTGCTCTCGCGCTGCCCATTGCCGCCGTAGGTTCGGCCGAGAAGAGCCATTGCCGCCTCCAGATGCTCCACGGCCATGGTGACAATGGCTTGCTGGCGGTAGTAGTCGGCGTCTGTTGGAGGGATCGCATCCTCAATGCGACGGTCAACCTCGTGCGTGGCTTCCTCGATCGCCGCACGAGCGGATGCTGCGAACGCCAGCGCTCGGCCGATATTGGTTTGCACGGTCGGGCGATCGATCATTGGCCGACCCATAATTGCTTTACGGGTACGGAACTCCGCAGCCGCCTCGCTGAGCGCAGCACGAACCACCCCGACTGCCATTGATCCAAGCCAGAGATCCGACAGTCCTACCCAGTCTTCTCGGTAACGGTGGTTGATCACCGGGACGGTTCGGAGGCTCTGCGCTCGGTTCGCGCCGAACCACTCGACGCAACGGTCGAGGGGCACCTCAACGTCGGCGTAGTGAACGTCATCGGTTGCTGAGGCGCGCAAACCCGAACCGTCCCAGGTCGGATCGATCCCGACGCCGGGCGTGGTAGTCGGCACCATCGTGAAGCGGAGGTCAAGCGGCTTGACCGGGTTAGAGGACTCGTCGACAACAGCAAAAACCACGCCGCACCAGTCGGCGTAGCGGGCCCCTGTACCAAAGGCGGCTCGCCCGTTGAGTACGGCCACGTCACCTACGACTCGACCGTGAACACCTGAGCCGGCGCCAGCGGGGAATGACACCCACTCACCACGCTCCACAATGCCGTTGAGAAAAGACAAATGATCTGGGCCCAGGGAGCCGACGAAGAGGTGAAACACACACAGGTGGTTCCACAAACACCACGCCGTGCTCGGGCAGCGTGGCGAGATAGCTGCGAGTTCGAGGCCGATGTGATGCATCGAACGACCGCTGCCGCCGAGCTCATCGCTTGCCGACATTCTCATGACGTCAGAGCCCCGAATGGCGGCGACGAGTTGGCCATCGAGCGATCTGGTCGCGTCGGCCCGCTGTGCTTGAGCCTCGATGGCATCGAGAAGAGGCGCAATCGTGAGGTGTGATTCGTCTCTGGGTAGGAAGTCAGAAACTGGATCAGATGGCCTTGGGCTATTTGTCACGCTCTCTCTCCTTACCGAGCAGAAACGTAGTCGACAGACTCTTGTACCTTAAACTGCGCTCCACTTGCAGCGAATGAAAACGGGAGTAGCAAATGGACTTGAGCCAGGGGACACCGATGGTCGCCATACCCGGCCCGTCGATTCTTCCGGACGCGGTTCGGGCCGCCCTGGGCCGTGCCATGCCCGACATCTACGGCGGCGGCCTCGTTGATCTGGCCTTCGGGTTGCTCGATCGGCTTCCTGATGTCGCCCGCACCTCTGGGCGAGCCTTTATCGTGGCGTCGAACGGACATGGCGCATGGCAGATGGCGATTGCCAACACCATCGCACCGGGTGAATCGGTTCTCGCGCTCGAGTCGGGTCGTTTCGCCGTGTTCTGGGGCGCTGCAGCTGAGCTTGCAGGGGCAAACGTTGAGATTCTTCCCGGCGACTTCCAGAATCCGGTCGACCCGGCAAGGCTCGAAGCTCGGCTCCGTGCCGACACCGACAAGTCCATCAAGGCGATCCTCGTCTCCCACGTTGACACCAGTAGTTCCGTGCGCAACGACCTCCCGGCCCTGCGCTCCGCGATTGATGCTGCCGATCACCCGGCCTTGCTCATGGTGGACTGCATCGCCTCACTCGGATGCGACCGCTATGAGATGGACGAATGGGGGGTGGACCTCACAGTAGGGGCATCGCAGAAGGGCCTGATGTGTCCGCCAGGCCTTGGTTTCGTCTGGGCCGGAGAGCGTGCCCTCGCTGCGATGGATCCCGATCGCCCGCGAGTCAGCTATCTGGATTGGTCGAAGCGACTCGATCCGCAAATGTTCTACGAGATCTTTGCGGGCACACCTCCGGTGGCGCACCTCCATGCACTCGAGGCGGCCCTGGGACTGATCGATGAGGAGGGAGGTCTCGACGCAGTGTGGGCTCGTCACCAGGCCCACGCGGATGCCGTGCGGGCCGCCGTCACCGCATGGACGTCCCCGGGGGGCATGTCTTTGAACATCGCCAGCCCTGGTCATCGCTCCAATGCTGTCACCACGGTCCAGACCGGTGACATCGATGCAAACGAGCTGCGGCGGCGGTGTGCGGAGCAGGCGGGACTCACACTCGGCATCGGGATGGTCACCGACCCCAACCACACCTTCCGGATCGGGCACATGGGCTGGCATAACCCTCCGATGGTGCTTGGCACTCTTGCAACCATCGAGGCAGCATTGAGCTCAATGGGTGCGCCCATGGCAAGCTCGGGTATCGCCGCGGCAGCAGCCTCGATCGGCGAAGCGTTGAACCGCGAGTAGGGAACGAGAAGGGCGCCGTCGAAATGAGTGAACCAGCTTCCTGGGAACCGGAACTCGAAGAACTGTCGCACCGTGAGTCTCTGGCTGAGGAAATGGGCGGCGAGGAGAAGGTTTCTCGCCAGCACGGGCGCGGCAAGCTTGACGTCCGCCAACGGATCCAGAAGCTTGTCGACGCGGGCTCATTCCATGAAATCGGCAAGACTGCCGGATCCGCCACCTATGACGAGGACGGCAACCTCATCACCTTTAGCCCTGCCAACTTCGTGTTCGGCCGGGCAACGATCGATGAGCGGCCGGTAGTAATCGCTGGGGATGACTTCACGGTGCGCGGCGGTGCGGCGGACGCCTCGATCGCAGAGAAGCAGATTGCAGCGGAAGCAATGGCCGGCGAGCTGGGACTGCCGATTGTGCGCCTTCTCGATGGCACCGGTGGTGGGGGATCAGTAAAGACCCTTGATCCTGAGCACCAGGATGGTCCCAATGGCGGATACGGGCGCGGGTTACGTACCTATGTCCCCGCGAATCCGGCCTGGGATCATGTGGTAGCGAACCTTTCCCGAGTACCCGTTGTGAGCCTGTGCCTAGGTCCGGTTGCCGGGCTAGGCGCGGCGAGAGCGGTGACCAGCCACTTCTCCGTGATGGTGAAAGGCCTCAGCCAACTCTTTGTGGCCGGGCCAGTCGTCGTGAACCGACTCGGCGGCGAGCAGGTGACCAAGGAGTCGCTCGGCGGCAGCAAGGTCCATACGCGCAATGGGGCCATCGACGTCGAGGTGAACAGCGAGGACGAGGCCTTTGCCGTCGCCCGGCGCTTCCTGTCCTACCTCCCGTCACGGGTTGGCGAGCTTGCGGCGAGGGTGGAGCCGACCGACGACCCTGTTCGCACCACACCGGAGCTACGGGCCACGATTCCCCGTGACCGCCGCAAGGTCTACAAGATGCGTCCGATCATCGAGTCGGTGGTGGACGAAGGAACATTCTTCGAGATGGGACGCTTTCACGGTCGCTCGCTCATCACCGGCTTGGCTCGACTCGATGGTTGGCCGGTGGCGCTGATGGCCGGCGATCCGTACCACTATGGGGGTGGTTGGACCACTGGCACAGCCCAGAAGGCCACCCGGTTCGTGGACTTGGCTGAAACCTTTCGTCTGCCAGTCGTGCACCTTGTCGACAATCCTGGCTTCGTGATCGGTTCGGACAATGAAGATGCAGCCGCCATTCGTCATGGTTCGCATGCACTAGCTGCCATCTATCAATCCACGATTCCGTGGTGCTCAGTGTTGGTGCGAAAGGTGTTCGGTGTGGCCGGTGCCGGTCACAGCAATGCCCACCGATGGCAGCACCGCTACGCCTGGCCCTCAGGTGACTGGGGTTCACTCCCTGTCGAGGGCGGCGTGGAGGCCGCGTACACCCGCGAGTTGGCGGCCAGTGCTGATCCTGACGCCTTGCTTGAGGAGATCACGGATCGACTCAACCTGGTGCGAAATCCGTTCCGCACCGCCGATGCCTTTCTCGTCGAAGAGATCATCGACCCCGCCCGCACCCGGCCGTTGCTGTGCGAGTTCGCCAACCTTGTCGCGCCATTGCGTGACCGGGATACGGCCTCGTCGCCATACCGACCCTAAGGAGCCTTGTGTCTAGTCCCGTTGAGAGCCCGGTGGTCGGCACCGTGTGGAAGATCGAGAAAGAGGTTGGGCACGCCGTGGGTATCGGCGATGTCGTGATGATTCTGGAGTCAATGAAGATGGAGATTCCTGTCGAAGCCGAAGACGCTGGCGTGATTGAGAACATCGCGGTTGTTGAGGGTGACTCGGTGGGCGAGGGTGACACGCTCGCGACAATCGGCTAACCAAGGCGGTAATTTCGGTCGCCGACGGGGTACACCCCTCGATAGCGTTGTACGAATGGAAACCGTCGCTGTTGCAGGCGCAGTCTTTGTGCTCTCGCTCTTGGGAGGATTCGGGCCGCGTTGGTTCGCGCCCCGACTGTCGGACGGGCGTCTTCATGACATCACGGGCATTTCAGCAGGCTTGTTGCTCGCCTCCGCGCTTCTGGTGGTAATCCCCGAGGGTTTCGACCTCGCGACAGCCGGGCAGAATTCTGGATTTACCGATGCTCCTGTTGTGCTCGGCGCGGCAATCCTGGCCGGTTTCTCCCTGATGCTCGTGCTCGAGGGCTTCGGTGTCGGCCACGATATCCATGAGGAGCACCACAATCATGCTGAGGGGCATGGGCACGGCCATGTGCACCATCCATCATCGCTGGGCGTGGTGGCTGCTGGCCTCTCTGTGCACGCCATGGCTGATGGCCTCGCTATCGGTGCAGCCGCGTTGTCAGGCGAGACGGCTTTCGGCGTGCTTGTAGCGGTGGCAGTCGTCATCCATCGTGTTCCTGCGGCGTTCAGCCTCGGTCTGTTCGCTCTCCATGAAACGGTGGATCGAGGCCGAGTGGCGCTCGGCGTCATAGCGTTTGCACTTTCGACTCCCGCAGCAATCCTTGTCACCTACCTAGTGCTGGACGAGGCAAGTGATCGATGGATCGCTCTCGCCCTGCTCTTCTCCGCCGGCACCTTCGTGTACGTCGCCACCGTCGACACGCTCCCCGCGATCCACAACCCCGAAACTGGCCGCCGTTCCGTGGCCATGGTGGTGCTTGGTGCCCTGGTGTTTGCCTTCGTCTTCATTGCCATCGACCAAGCCCTCGATCTCTCACACAGCCACTGAGATCCAGCGCTCGGGCACGTCGAAACCCCCACTCTGACATCACAATCGACACCGATCTCATCGATGAGTCCGACCGGACTGGGGCTGCGAGTGGCGATAGCGCGGGGTCGCTAGGGTGCGTCGCCAGAGGAGGGGCACATGGCTGAAAAACAGTGGGACTACATCATCATTGGAGGCGGCTCGGCGGGTTGCGCGCTCGCCAACCGGTTGAGCGCGGATCCGAACACGCAGGTCCTCGTACTCGAAGCGGGTCGCAAGGACTGGCGCTGGGATGTGTTCATCCACATGCCCGCAGCCCTCACCTACCCGATCGGAAGCCGGTTCTACGACTGGAAGTACGAGTCGGAACCAGAGCCATTCATGGGCGGTCGCCGCGTGTATCACGCCCGAGGCAAGGTGCTTGGAGGTTCGTCGAGTATCAACGGGATGATCTTTCAGCGGGGCAACCCGATGGATTTCGACAAGTGGGCGGCGGAGCCCGGCATGGAGACGTGGGACTATGCCCACTGCCTTCCCTACTTCAAACGTATGGAGAGCCGCCTCGTTGGTGGCGACAAGTGGCGTGGCGAAGACGGACCCCTACGGCTGGAAACCGGCCCGGCCTCGAACCCGCTGTTCGGCGCGTGGCTCGAAGCGGGACCGCAAGCAGGCTTTGAGCGGACCGACGACGTCAACGGCTTCCGCCAAGAGGGTTTCGCAGCTTTTGATAAAAACATGGTGCGGGGCCGGCGGCTTAGCGCGGCTCGCGCCTACCTGCACCCGGTACTCAAGCGAAAGAACCTGACGCTCCGCACCCTCGCTCAGGTCAACAAAATTCTCTTCGAGGGGACTCGCGCGGTGGGCGTTGAGTACCGCCGGGGCCGACGAACTCAGATCGCAAAAGGCGCCGAGATCATCAGCTGTGGCGGAGCCTTCAACTCGCCGCAACTGCTTCAACTGTCCGGCATTGGCGATGCCACGCATCTTCAGGCGCTTGGTATCGATTCAGTGGTGGACCTGCCTGGGGTAGGAGCCAATCTTCAGGATCACCTTGAGGTCTATATCCAATACAGCTGCAACGAGCCCGTATCCATGCAGCCGTATCTGGCGAAGTGGCGCATGCCGATTATCGGGCTCCAGTGGCTTTTCCGCCGCGGGCCGGCTGCCACCAACCATTTCGAAGCCGGCGCATTCGTCCGAAGCAATGATGAGGTCGACTACCCGAACCTGATGTTTCATTTCCTGCCGATTGCCATCCGCTACGACGGGTCGGCGCCCGAGGGTGGCCACGGCTACCAGGTGCACATCGGCCCCATGTATTCCGATGTTCGCGGCACTGTGAAGATCACCTCCACTAACCCGCGTACGCACCCAGCCGTGCAGTTCAACTATCTATCGACGGGGAACGATCGTCGCGAATGGATCGAAGCCGTCCGCACCGCCCGTCACGTTCTCAACCAGCCAGCATTTGATCGCTACAACGGAGGAGAGGTAGCGCCAGGGCCATCAGTCGAAACCGACGAAGAGATCCTCGAGTGGGTCGCTCGTGATGCCGAGACGGCACTCCACCCCTCCTGCACAACGAAGATGGGCGTCGACGACATGGCCGTGATCGATCCACGCACCATGCGGGTCCATGGCACCCAAGGTCTGCGAGTCGTCGATGCATCGGTTATGCCGATCGTCAGCAACGGCAACATTTACGCTCCGACGATGATGATCGCGGAGAAAGCTGCTGACATGATTCTTGGCAATGAACCCTTGCCCCCTGACCCAACCGTCGTCTATCGGGCACCCACCTCGCACTAACGCGGAGGTCCCGTGATGACCTCGCTTGACCGCTCTGAGTCTCATCCCGGGTACTGGCCATCTCCGTGGCCGGTTGAGTGCGGTGGCAATCGACGACAGAAGTCAGCGCCAGGCCGACTCGACGCGGCGATAGGCAGCGCCACGGTCACCTCACGACGTACTGACCGATGGGATGTCATGACGATCCGCAGGGAGCCAGGGGAGTGGTACGTGGGCGGAACGATGCCTGCCTTCGTGGGGCCGCCACCGTTTGGCTGGGTCGAACAATTCGACCCTGTCACGCTGGAACCGATCGTTCGGTCACCCAACCTTGCGTGTGGCGACCATGTGTGGTGTGGGGCCATCTTGGCTCATGCCAACGGTTCGATCCTGTCGGTAAACGGGTCGTACCTGCACCGGCTCGATGCTGGAGACCTCACGATCCAAGCGGAGCGTCAACTCGTGGACTGCAGCCACAACGGACTGCTCGCACTCAGCGATGGCACGCTGATAACCAAAGACCTACGACTCGAAGGCCAAGGGGGCACGACGGTTACGCGCCTTTCCGCCGAAACGCTCGAAACAATCGGCGAACCCCTGCAACTCGTCGAAGGCTCCATGGGTCGCATCGCCTCTGACCTGATCGATGGTGTCGACCATGTGTATGTTCCCGGCACAGAACATCTCTGGCGAATTTCGGTTACCGATGACGCTTTGGTGGTCGACGACTGGCGTCCGCGCTATCGAAGCCCTGGGGATCAGTGGGGCTTGTGTTGGGACGCCTGCCTGTCCGACGGCCACTGTTGGGTCATGGACTGTGGGGATATCGAGTCTGTCCGCCATATTCATACAACCTTTCCGAATGGACGATTCGACGTCGCTCCAGCGCTGTCTTGGCGTCAGCCGGCACCATGGCGCGGGGCACAGCGTTTACTTCGGGTCAGTCTTGATGACCCCACGAACGTCACTGCGATCGAGCCGTTCGGAACGCCGGGGGGTGGCATCATCGCCCCACCCGTCCATGTGCCTGAGCACGAGATGGCGATCGCCTGGGATTCGGTGAACGGCGGACTCGCCGGAGTGGCGACCGGCGACGATCGGCTGGAGGTGACGTGGCATCTCGACATCCGTCCAAGCATGCAACCAGTGGTATTTCCCGAGTCGGGCGAACTTGTCATCAACGACTTCACCGATGGCGGTAGTGATGATCTCGTCGTCGTCGATGTTAGTTCTGGTGAACTCCTCGATCGGGTTGCGACCGGCTCACGAATCGCCAACGGGATGTTCCTCAGCGCAGGCGATGATCGAGACGTGTATTACTGCTCGACCACTAGGTTGGCCCGGATCTGTTGGAGCTGAGGGGCGCTGGCGTCGCTACGGTCGAAAAGGTGAGCACTCCGTCTTCGAGTTTGGCGTTGCCGATGAGCTTCTTCTCCGTGAGATAGTCCTGAGTGTTGAGCCAGGGGTCCCGGTCGCCCTGTCGAGGAAACTCATGCATGGTCCGCTGCATGTAGCCCGACGAGAAGCCATCGACCCACGGGCGTTGGGCCATGTCGGTGTCGGACTCTCGGAGCTCAGGAGTGACAACCGATGTCTCGGTAGCACGCATGTGGTTGAGCACACGGGCGACCCACTTGGAGGTGAGGTCGGCTCGAAGCGTCCACGAGGCGTTGATATAGCCAAAGCACGAGGCCAGGTTCGGTAGGCCGGAGTAGGCCATGCCTTTATAGGTCCATCGTGTAGAGAAGTCGACGGGCGTTCCGTCCACCGAGAAGTCCACCTCGCCGAGCGCCACCATCCGCAAGCCGGTTGCGGTGATGATGATGTCGGCGTCGAGGTGCTCACCCGATTTGAGCTTGATACCGGTCTCGGTGAATGACTCGATCTCGTCGGTTACGACGGAGGCCTTCCCCTGATTGACGGCATTGAAGAAGTCATTGTCCGGCACTAGGCAAAGCCGCTGGTCCCATGGGTTGTAGTTGGGCGTGAAGTGAGTGTCGACGTCGTAGCCCTCGGGCAGCGCTTCGGTAACCGCGTCGAGCAGCAACTTTTTGACCTTGTCAGGATGGCTTATCGATCGGCGGTAGATCAGGGCAGAGCGCTGAATGTTTTTCCAGCGGGTAAGGCGGTACGCGAGTCGACCAGGCAGGAACCTTCGCAGCCGACGCGCTGTCTGATCGATGGAGGGTCCAACGGCCATGTAGGTAGGGGAGCGCTGCAGCATCGTGGTGTGCGCGCTCGCCGAGGCGATGGCTGGGACAATGGTGACTGCCGTCGCGCCGGAACCGATCACGATCACTCGTTTGTCGGCATAGTTGAGTTGCTCAGGCCACTGCTGTGGATGGATGATCGCTCCTGAGAATCGGTCACGGCCCGGGAAATCCGGTACATATCCCTCCTTATAGGAGTAGTAACCGGCGCACATGTAGAGGTAGCTCGCGGTGATCTCAATGTCGTCGCCGGCATCCGTGCGATGTCCCGATATGTGCCACCGCGAATCTTCGCTGCGCCAATTTGCTCGGGTGATGTGATGGTTAAAGCGAATCCTCCGCGCCAGGTCGTACTCCTGCACCGTCTCCCGTAAATACGCCAGGATGGACGGGCCGTCGGCGATCGCCTTTTCGTCCGTCCATGGCTTGAACTCAAAGCCGAGGGTGTGCATGTCGCTGTCGGACCGGACCCCGGGGTATCTGAACAGATCCCAGGTGCCACCGAGGTCAGAACGCCCCTCAAGAATCAAAAATGATCGGTCCGGGGCCTGGTCTTGGAGGTGATAGCCGGCTCCGATGCCGGATATTCCGGCACCGATCACGAGTACGTCGACGTGTTCCATGGTGCCAGCTTGGCGCGAGGATGACCTCAGGTTCGAATCGTCGGTTACTGCTCGAGCAATGATGATGAGTACCGTCGACGGGATGCACCGCCCGGAGTACAAGATCGCTGTCACCGCGGTCTACATCGCCGGGCTATTCATCCAGATCCTCGACTCGACGGTTGTCAATGTTGCGCTGCCATCGCTGGCCGATGAGTTTGGAGTCGACGTCACTGACGTCGAGTGGGTCATCGTCGGTTTTGGGTTGACTCTGGCGGCAGGCATTCCTGCGGCTGGGTGGTTCGCAGATCGCTTCGGAGCCAAACGGGTTTTTCTCAGTGCCATCGTGATCTTCACCGTTGCATCGATGGCGTGTGGGATGGCGAACTCACTCGATCAGTTGGTGGCTGCACGTATTGCCCAAGGTCTCGGCGCGGGGCTGATCACGCCAGTCGGCTCGGCCATGCTCTATCGCGCCTACCCACTCCACGAGCGGGCGAAAGCTGCCAATACGGTGTTGAGCGTCACCGTCATCGCCCCGGCCATTGGCCCCACCATTGGTGGTCTGCTCATTGAGACGGTTACCTGGCGCGCCATCTTCTTCGTCAACGTGCCTATTGGGGCCCTCGCATTCGTCCTCGGCTGGTTGTGGCTCAAACCAGACGACGCCAAGGATCCCGGCCACCTCGATATGGCCGGACTGGCGCTGAGCAGCGGAGGCCTTGCCCTCGGCGTCTACGCCCTGTCGTCGGGTCCAGATGTCGGGTGGCTGTCTGCTCGGGTGCTCCTCCCCGGCCTGGTCAGCATCACTGCGCTGACCGCACTGGTTCAGGTTGAGCGACGGGTCGCTGAGCCGGTCTTGGCGCTCAGGCTTCTGACCGAGCGCCTGTTTCGGACGTGCAACCTGCTTGGCGTGTTTCTGTACATGGGTTTCGTATCCCAGATCTTCATGCTCACGCTGTACCTGCAGCGCTTCCGTGGCTATTCGGCGCTGGAGGCAGGACTTACCTCGTCGTCAATGCCAATCGGTGTGCTTTTGTTTTCCAACCTGGTCGGTGGTCGGCTCTATCAACGGGTGGGTCCGCGCCGGATGCTGATCGTCGGGACCATGGGTGCCACGGTTAGCACGGCCCTCTTCTCGTTGGTCGATTCGAGCACTCCATTGCCGCTCATTGGCGGAGTGATGTTCGTTCGTGGTCTCTTTCTCGGGTCGGTTTTTCTGGCGATCCAGTCGGCGGTTTACGTTCGTGTGGAGAGTGTTGACCTGGCCCGAGCAGCCTCACTGTTCAATGCCCAACGACAAGCGTCGACGGCGATAGGTGTGGCGGTCACAGCAACGGCACTTGCCGCCTTTGCCCCCTTGGGCGGCGTTGGCCCGGGCTCAGGGGCCGAAGGCCTCGCCGCGTACCAATCCGCCTTCCTTGTGGCCGGACTCATGATGGCGCCAGCAATCCTGGTGTCAATATTTATCCGGGATGAAGATGTCGCCGCCACGCGCCAGACAGCCTCTTAAGACCGCTGCTGGTGGCGTAGCATGGGGCCATGTCGACCACCACTCTCCCTGCTGAGCTTCGCCTGACTCACCTGCTGCAACTCGAGTCGGAGAGCATTCACATCATTCGTGAGGTCGTGGCGCAGTTCGACCGGCCGGTGATGTTGTATTCGATCGGCAAGGATTCGTCGGTTCTGCTCCATCTCGCCCGCAAGGCGTTCGCTCCAGGGAAAATCCCCTTTTCGCTCCTGCACGTTGACACCACGTGGAAGTTCAGGGAGATGATCGAGTTCCGTGAGCGGATGGCGGCTGAACTGGGGCTCGAGATTCTGTCGCACACCAACCCGGACGGTGTGGCCCAAGGAATTAATCCCTTCGACCACGGTTCGAAAAATTACACCGACGTCATGAAGACTCAGGCCCTCAAGCA
>Ga0233427_10002827_pt1 | contig 15782 bp, 15 predicted proteins | sample SI_118_April2016_5_FD_179885 | JGI IMG/M metagenome (GOLD analysis project Ga0233427, IMG submission 179885) | Seawater microbial communities from Saanich Inlet, British Columbia, Canada - SI_118_April2016_100_MG | ecosystem: Environmental > Aquatic > Marine > Inlet | place: Canada: British...
GCTTGCCTGCATCAGCGCGTTGCTCGGGCCCGACCTGATGGTCTGGGACGCCGACGTCATCATCAAGGAAGCCGATTCCAAGGGTTTCATCAGCTGGCATCAGGACCTGCGCTACTGGGGCGTCGACTCCGATGAAGCCGTAACCGCCTGGATCGCCCTTTCCGATGCTTCGGGTGAAATGGGTTGCATGCGTTTCCTGCCAGGATCCCACCGCCACGGCCTGCTCGACCACACCGATACCTTCGACGGCGAAAACCTGCTCACCCGCGGCCAGACCGCGGCGATGGAGATCAACCTCGACGACACGACCCTGGGCGAACTTCGCGCCGGGCAGATGTCGGTTCATCACGGCCTCACGCTCCACGGCTCGATGCCCAACCAGTCCGACCGCAGGCGTGTCGGGCTGGCGATCCGCTACACCAAACCATCCCTGCGCCAGCTCGTCGCCGAACGCGACTATGCCCAGCTTGTCATGGGCGAAGATCAATACGGTCACTTCCTTCCCGTGCCACGCCCTGACAACGAAGGCTCGGCCCGGGCACTGGCCGACTGGCGGCGCATCACAGAGGATCAGGCAGCCGCCTATTTCGCAGGTGTCGAACCCGATAAACAAAGCTGGACCGGCGGCGACGGTTCCAAACCAGTCGAGAGCTGAACAGCCATGAGCGACGGAGAAAAAGGCGGCAGCGAACGGGTCTCCTGGACCAAGCAGATCGTTCTGGCCCTGGCCGTGCTAGGTTTCGGGCTGGTGATCGCCGGGCGCGCCTGTGTCCTCCAGGACGAAACGACCGGTGAACCCGCGTCCACCACACAGGAAGCCGGGGACAACAGTTAGGGCAAGTCAGATCTTTCGTAATTCTGACCGGTTCCGAAACCACGGTTGACCCCTCGCGCGCGCGGCGCAATGGTGCGCCACCCTGTCGCAGCGCGGACATCAGCCATGGCCACTTCTTCAAGCACGAAACCCCAATTGCCCGAAGCAGTTGACGTTGTCGTCATCGGCGGCGGCATCATCGGGGCCTCAACGGCCTATTATCTCGCCAAGAAGGGTATTTCCGTCGCCCTGCTCGAGAAGGGCAGGATTGCCGGTGAACAATCGAGCCGCAACTGGGGTTTTGTCCGCCAGCAGGGCCGCGCACCCGAAGAACTGCCGCTGATCATGGAATCCATGCGTCAGTGGCGCGGCATCGAAAAGGAAATCGGCGACCACGTCGGTTTCCATCAGACCGGCGTTATCTACACGGCCAAGAACGACCGCGACATCGCCGAGTTCGAGGCTTTCGTCGAACACGCCAAACAGCACCAACTCGACAGCAGGATCCTCTCCGAAAGCGAGATGCGGTCGCTGGTTCCAGGCATCCGCGGCCCGATCAAGGCGGCACTCCACACGCCATCGGATGGCCGGGCCGAACCCTCGATTGCCGCTCCGGCCATCGCACGCGCCGCCGAGCGTCTGGGCGCCCATGTTTTCACCGGCTGCGCCGCGCGCGGGCTCGATCTCAAGGGTGGCAAGGTTGCAGGTGTCGTTACCGAGCACGGGTTGATCAAGACTTCGGCCGCGGTCATGGCCGGCGGAATCTGGTCATCGCTCTTCAGCGGCAATCATGATGTCACCTTCCCCCAGCTTCGCATTCAGAACAATGTCTTCCGCACGACGCCGGGTCCGGAAGTCTTCTCCGGTGCAATCTGGGCTGACGATGTCGCCATTCGCAGGCGCGAGGATGGTGGCTATACCGTGGCCCACGGTCGTGAAGCCGATTTCCATATCTCGCCCAATGCGCTGCGCTGGTTCTATGACTTCCAGCCTGCCTACAAACATGAAGGCAACGCCCTTCGCCTGCGTCTCAGCGGACAGAGCCTGAAAGAGTTCATGACACGCCACCACTGGTCACTCGATGACACCACGCCTTTCGAAGCGACCCGGGTGACCAATCCCAAGCCCTACAAGAGCGTCATCATGGAAACCTTCGCCAGCCTGCGTCGCACCTTCCCGGAGCTGAAAGATGTCGGGATCGCCGAATCCTGGGCCGGCCTGATCGACGTCACGCCAGACGCCATTCCAGTGATCTCGTCGGTCGAGCAGATCCCGGGTTATTTCATCTCGTCGGGTTACAGCGGCCACGGCTTCGGCATTGGTCCGGGCGCTGGTCTGGCCACGGCCGAAATGGTGACCAACGCGCCCAGCACCGTCGATCTTTCACCCTTCCGCCTGCGCCGGTTTGCCGACGGCATGCCCAACCCGTTCGGCGGCGCGGCCTGAACGCCCCATCGTGAGCGAACACAGCGACCATGCCGCCTTGATGGCCAGGGGCCGCAGTTTCTGCCTTCAGCCAGGTGCTCGAATCCGCCCCCAGCGACATGACGGCGCTGATGGCCCTGGGCCGTGCCCAAATGCTCTCCAGCGCCTTCGAGGATGCCTGCGCGACCTATCAAAGGGTTGTCGAGCTGGACGCCCCCAACCACGAAGCCTGGCGCGCGCTGGCTGAATCGCTGCGTTTCCGTGACCGTCTCGATGAGGCGCTCGATGCGATCAAGCACGCCATGGCGCTGGCGCCGGATAATCCGCGCGTGATGGCCCATGATGTCTTCATCCGCATGCGCGCCTGCGCCTGGGACGGGCTCGACAACACCCGCGTCGCGTTGCGCGACATCACCTACAAAACGCTGTCACGGGGCCAGCCCTCACCGATGCGCCCGTTCATGGCTGCGACCTGCTACGGCGATCCGGCACTTGCCCTGGAGGTCGGCGCGGCCGAGTCACGACGCCTGAACTTCAAGTCGCTTGCACCTGCCATCGTGAAACAGAAACGCGATGACCGCCTGACTGTGGGTTATCTCTCGGCCGGTTTCTGCAATCACCCGACCGGCCAGCTTGTCCGGCGTCTGTTCACCCATCACGACCACAAGCGCCTGCGGGTCGCTATGCTCGATATCGGCGTCGACGACGGTTCCGACCTGCTCCGCGAGCTGCGCGGCAGTTGCGCCATGGTGCTCGACCTGCAGCGCCTGAGCGACCATAGCGCCGCCCTGGCGATCCGCGACGCCGGGGTCGATATCCTGGTCGATCTCCACAGCTGGCTGCAAAACCACCGCATGGCGATCGCGGCACATCGCCCCTGCCCAGTGCAGGTCAGCTGGCTGGGTTTTCCCGGCACCAGCGGTTCTTCAGCGAAAACCTCGTGCGCCTGGGCAGCTGTTACCAGCCCAACGATCCCGACCCCGTCGTGACGGCCACACCCGGCCGTGCCGCCGCGGGCCTGCCGGCCGAAGCCATGGTCTTTGCCTGCTTCAACGTCGCCCACAAGATCGATCCCGACAGTTTCGCGCTGTGGTGCCGCATCCTCGATGCCGTGCCAAACGGCGTGCTCTGGCTGCTTGAAACCAACCCCACCGCGACGCGCAACCTGCGGGCTGAAGCAGCCACGCGCGGCATCGACCCGTCACGCCTGATTTTTGCGCCCTTCCGTCACAAACCCGATCATCTCGCCCGCCTGGGCCTGGCTGATCTGGCGCTTGATCCCGGCATCTGCAACGGCCACACGACCACGACCGATGCGTTGTGGTCGGGTGTGCCGGTTCTCACCCGCATGGGACGTCACTTTGCTTCACGGGTCGCGGCCAGCCTCGACACGGCAGCCGGGCTCGAGGGTTTCATCGCGAAGAACGATCAGAAATATGTCGACAAGGCGCTCTTCTTCGCCACCCATCCCGACAAGCTGGCCGCCGACCGGCAAAGGCTGATCGCCGGGCGCGACACGCTGGCGCTTTTCAACACCGCAGCCCTCGCACGCCAGCTCGAAGCCGCCTACCACGCCATGTGGACGCGCCATCAAAAGGGCCAGCCGGCCGCGGCCATGGAACTGCGCTAGACCGGATCGGGTCAGGCGGCTCAGCAATCAAGAAGGATATCGGCGATCTGCCGGTGGAAATGGATCGTTGCGAGGTCCCAGTAAGGAGAGAGACGGCCACCGTCATAGGCATCACAGGCCCGACCCTCCTGCATCCGCCGACAGACATCTTCATCCTCGACGTTGAGCGATGCCCACTCGGCATAGACCAGTTGCCGGGCCTCTTCGTGTTCGGCCTCTTCGGCCGCGTCTGCCACAAAATAGAACGACATGTTCATGGTGCACTGTTCGGGTCCATCGGGTTCGAAGGTGACGAACTGCAGGTTTCCGGGTGAAATCACCATGGTGATATTGGGAACCAGGTTGCAGGATGGCTGGCACGACCCAAGATCCTGTCGCAACCCTTTGAGAGTCGGCAGGTCGGGCCCATCGGGATCGATCGTCAGGCCGCGGCCGGGGCCGGCAAGTTCGTTGATCGTGAAGGCATGAGGCCCACCCGGCGTTGCGGTCGACCTGGTCTCCTCGACATAGGCTTCGTCCAGGGCCGGATGCACCGCAAAAACATGATAAGCATCGATGAAATTCTCCAGGGCGAGCTTCCAGTTGCAACGGAAGGCGAAGCTCTCGTGCCGGGCAAAGCGGAACTGTGAAAGATCCCAATCCCGATAGGCCTCGTTGGCCGGCGCAATGAAGTCCTCAAACGGCTGGGCGCGGCCATCGAGATTGACGAATACCCAGTCATGCCACATGCCAGTCGCAACACCGAACAGACAGACCGATTCGTTTGCGTCACTGCCGGCGCTGTCGTGTTTGCCGTGGCCATCAAAATGGGGACGGCCCCTGAGGTTTCCATCCAGACCGTAGGACCACTGGTGGTAGGGACAGGTCAGGACCGCCTTGCCCTGTTGCGCTTGATCGACAAGAAGGGCGCCACGATGGAGACAGACATTGTGGAAGACCCGAAGTTCGCCATCGGAACCGCGCATGAGGATCAGAGGTCGCCCGGCGACCCGCACCGGCAGGATGTCACCAGCATTCACAACAGCGCTTGCTCGACCGCAATACATCCAGGTTCGCGGGAACAGCAGATCGTTCTCAAGGTTCAGAAATTCATCGCTGGTGAAGGCGGCATTCGGCAGGCCACGCGCCAAATGGGTCTCTTTGTGAAGATTGGCGATTGCCTCGTTCGACAGGAGTGCGAGAGCACCGGCATGGGCATCGACAGGCTGTGTCACGTTGACCTCCCACACTTAGAGGATCCGAACCAATCTCCAACACCAAGCTACTACCAATTCAGCAGGTAACAAAACTTCGCATCATGGTGCGCCCGAACCATGCCATGAGGCTGAGGCAGCGTTCCGTCGATCTTGTTTGGAGCGAACCTTCGATGCGCTTGCGACAGACCTTGAAACGCGAGGTCGAAGCAGAGTGTTTCGGCGCCGAACAGAAGATGGCAGTCATATCTGTCCACTGTCTCCACGGTGCGTATCCAACCTGTCATCTGCCACCGCTTGGTCATCGCCGTAGCCGAACGGACTCATCCATGGCTCGAAGGTCCGTTCCACCTGTTCGAGAAATGCGGGCGTGAGATCACGGCGCCAGCGGCCGACTTCGCCACCCTGGAGATGGCTGACATGGATCTGGGTCTTCTCGTCCCATTTGTCCTCGTCCCCTTCTGCCTCGGCTTCAAGCTTGTCGACGATCTTCTGCATGCGTTTCACGCCCGTCGCCTCATGCACCTTGCCGATCAGATCCTCGCCGATGCCGAGATCAAGATGACGCGCGATCGCGCGCACCTGGGCCGGGGGATCGACGACCATCTCCTCGTAGCGAATGACCAGCGATTTGCCATCACCCAGAAAGGCCGTGCCCTGTTCCAGCACTGCGCTGAAGTAACGCAGAAGGCTGCGCCGCTCTTCGGCATCCTTGGGCGGCCCGAAACCGAGCATGGAACCCATCGCGTCGCGTGGGTCACGAATCGTATAGACGTTCCGGATTCTGCCCACAGCGATCGACTTGCGGGTTTGCGGACCAATTCTGTGGGCCTTGATGACGCCAAACACCGGTTTTTTCTTCTCCTGCTCGAACACGCGCATTTCAGACACCGTCTTGTCGGTGTCGTTGGAATAGCAGGCGACACATGCACGCGCCCTTTGGTCGCCTTGCGCACCAGCAGTTCGCGGCAGACGTTGTAGCTCCAGGTCGAAGCCGAACGCATCATGCCGGAGCAGCAAACCACTGAAACCATGTCTTGGGTCCAATTGCCTGAAATTGCGGTGAGCAGTCTGCCACCGTGTCAGGCAGAGAACAATTTGACGCCGCCGCCGACACCAAGTGTCAACAGTCTGGGACAACGCTGAATTTGGAGAAAAGAAATGGCGCACCCGGGAGGACTCGAACCCCCAACCTCCTGATTCGTAGTCAGACGCTCTATCCAGTTGAGCTACGGGTGCACATCGCCGCCGGGGCACAGGTTGTGTGGTCCGGCGTGAGGCGCGGAACCTAATCGAAGCCTGTGCCCGCTGCAAGCCCCCGAAATAGCGTTGAATCCAGCGGGGAATTCGTCGGGAATTCGACCTTGTGACAGAAACAGGCCTCGCGTACTATCCGCGCCGCTGAGACCTAGCGTTGGGAACGGTGGGTTATCGGTTTGGGGTTTCTTCGGGGCACCCATTTTCTTTTTTCTTTCAAAGCGATAGGCTTCCCGTATGTCCGTGGTGCATCGATTGATAGGGTTGATTGCAGGCATGGCGCTCCTGACCGGGTGCCAGGTTGCCGATGATACCCTTTGGCCCAGTCTTTCCGGCGAGGATCCCTCGGGTACGTCGGGATCCAGCGCCGGGCTTGGGTCGGGTGACGACTCCATCATTATCGCACCGGCCAGCGCTGCCGGCCTTGGCCTGCCCACGATCAATGCCGCGTCTTATGGCAATACCGGAACCACGGTGAGCCAGAAAGTGCGCGATATCGCCGGCGAATTGCAGGTTCTCCAGGCCGCCGTTCAGCAGAACGATGCGGCCTACAGCAACCAGCTGTCGCGCGCCGAGCAGAACGCGCAGCGTTATTACGCGACGATTGCCGCGATCACCTCGCGCCTGCAGATCGGTACGACACCAGGCAATCCGATCCTGGTCAGCCAGTACAATGTCGCCCAGACCCAGCTCGATCAGCTGATGACCGATGTCAGCGGCTTCAACACGCTGGGTGCGGCCATTGCATCGAACGCCGCGACCTCGGCCTATCTTTCCGACGCGATCGACGCGACCCTGCGCCTGTCGGGCGCGGTCGAAGAGGACCATCGCCAGCTTCGTGAGCTCCAGGACGTCAACAACCGCACGGTCGTGGGCGTCGAGACCTCGATGAATGCACTCAATGCCGTCGTTGGTCGCCAGACCTCTTATGTGAGCACCGAGCGGACACGGATGGCACAGCTGGCCGTTTCGATCAGCAACGGCCAGCTCTATGGTCCGGCCCTGGTCGAGTTCGGCACGCAGGTCGCCCCGACCGCACTGAATGGCGATGTTTCGCTCACCGGACGTCAGCCGCTTGTGGTGATCCGTTTCGACCGCGACAACATTGCCTATCAGGACCCGCTCTATCAGGCGGTCAGCGCTGCCCTGCAGCGCAAGCCTGATGCGGTCTTCGATCTGGTTGCCGTAGCGCCTGCGGGCGGCACAACCGGTGAAGTCGCGATCGCCAGCACCAATGTCAAACGCAGCGCCGAAGAAGTGCTCCGCGCTCTTTCGCAGATGGGCCTGCCGGCTGATCGTGTGTCGCTTTCGTCGACTACCAGCTACGACGCCGCCGTCAACGAGGTTCGCATCTTCGTGCGCTGACCCCGGCCCGCCGGCCGCGCGTTTCTCTCCTGAAGCCGCTCGATCTAGAGTGTAGCCTGCTGCAGCCGGAAAGATGTCATGCGTCAGGTACTCATCGCCCTCATTGCTATGGTCACGATCACGGCGGCACAGGCCGAAGACGGACTGTCGGGCAGTGACAGTTCCGCCATTCAGGCGGTCATCCAGGATCAGCTCGACGCCTTTAACGCGGACGACGGCAACCGCGCGTTCTCCCATGCCTCGCCTTCGATCCAGGGCATCTTCCAGTCACCCGAAGTTTTCATGACGATGGTGCAACAGGCGTACCTGCCGGTTTACCGCTCGGCCCAGGCCGAATTTGGCGAACTGGTCACGCTCGACGGCCAGCCGGTGCAGGAAGTCTACGTTACCGGCCAGAACGGCCAGTCCTCGCTGGCCGTCTACACGATGGAACGCCAGGAAGACGGCTCCTGGCGGATCGACGGCTGCACGCTGCTTGCCTTGCCCGATCTCAACGCCTGACCGGCAGGCCCGGACTTACCAGGCCAGTTCGGGGCCGTCGAAATTGTAGAACCGGCCGGATTGTTCGGCGCCCACCCCGGCGATCCGGCGGCGCATACCCGCGGTACTTTGTTCAGGCGTCACAGGCGCGCTGGCGCCCCCCATATCAGTCGCGACCCATCCCGGGTGAAACGACACGACATGGAGACCACGCTCACGCAGATCCATTGCCAGGCAAGCGGTCACCATGTTGAGCGCCGTCTTGCTGGTGCGATAGATATGATCGCCGCCCGAGCCATTGTCCGTGATCGAGCCCATCAGGCTCGAAACATTCGCGATGACGCGTTGCCTGCCGGCATCCAGGCGGTCGAGCAGCGCTTCGGCAACGCGATAGGGGCCCATCACATTGGTACGGATCGTCGTGCGCCACATGGCGTAATCGATATCGCCGAAGTCCTGATGCTCGCCACCGATCACACCGGCATTGTTGACCAGCACATCAAGCGCCTCGTCTTCCAGTGCCTCGACCAGCGTGTGGATCGAGTGTTCCTGCGTGACATCAAGACGATGGATCACACCATTGCGCCCCGCCAGTGCGGCGGTCAGGTCAGACGCCTCCTCCGGCTCGCGGCAGCAGGCATGGACCCGCCATCCCTCGGCCGCATATTGTCGCGCAAACTCCAGGCCGATCCCGCGATTGGCCCCTGTGATCAGAGCCGTTGACGTCACCATGGCATCGCCTCCCCGTTGTAGCGCAGGAAGATGCCACTGCGATCGGTATCGAGCCCGGCGACCAGTGCGCGCATACCCCCCACACTCTCCAGTGGTTTCAGGTCCGAGGCATGATCGGTCATGTCGGTCGCAACGAAACCCGGCGTGAAACACATCACCGTCACACCACGATCGGCAAGATCGTGCGCCAGACCCATGGTCAGCATGTTCAGTGCGGCCTTGGTCGTGTTGTAGGGGTATTCGCCAAAGGTTTTTTCCCAGCCAAAGCTGCCGTTGCCGCTGGAGATGTTGACGATACGACGTTGCTCGCTGGCTGCGATGCTCTCGATCAGGGCCTCGCACATCGCCATCACGCCAAAGAGGTGAACTTCGAACTGCTCCATCCAGGCGGCATCGGTAAAACGGCCCAGCGTCTCATCTTCGTCGATCCACATGCCGGCATTGTTGACCAGCACATCGACCGGCGTGCCTTCAAGAGATCGGCCCAGCGCCGCGATCTGTTCATGATCGCTGACATCCAGGCGATGCACACTCAGGCGGTCGCAGGCCAGATCGGCAAGCCCGGTGGCTGCGTCCGGGCTGCGCGCACCGGCATGGACGGTCCAGCCGTCTTCCAGATACTGGCGCACGAATTCCAGCCCGATTCCACGGCTGGCTCCTGTAACAACGGCTGTCGGCATGGTTCCCCCCACGTACAAAGGAAAGTTAGAGCAGATACGATCAGCGGGCCAACCAATCGCGGTAACAAACGAGATCATCCAGGCTCTCGGCCTCGACCATGGCGCGCCCGACCGCACGGGTCATGCAATCTGCGGCAAGAGTGCCGATCGCGCCCAGACCTTCGGGGTTGACCGCATCGCCGTCGGTGCCAGTCGCCAGGCAGAAGATCGTGTCACCATCGAACGGCGTGTGGATCGGACGAATTGCCCGCGCCAGGCCGTCATGGGCCATGATCGCAACACGCCTGGCCTGCGCACCATCAAGCGTTGCGTTGGTCGCGATCACGCCAATTGTGGTGTTTCCTCCCGGAAACCCCTTGATCAGGCCATCGAGGGCGATGTCGCCATCGGGCAGGGTCCGCGGCGGCGAGCCCATCTCGCCGTTCTGCTCATAGAGTGCCGACCACAGCGTCCGTGTCCCGGGGACCACCGGGGAGCCAACGGCGTTGACGGCAACCAGGGCGCCGACCTGAAGCCCATCTGCAGTGACAACCGAAGCGCTTCCCAACCCGCCCTTGAGATGGCCCGCAGTGGCGCCAAGGCCGGCGCCTGCATTGCCCAGAGCGAACTCCTTTGCTGCAGCAGCGACCGCCTGTCGCCCAAGATCCCAATAGGGCGGGAATTCTCCCCAGGTCTTGTCGCCACCATTGGCCAGGTCAAACAGGATCGCGCCGGGCACGATCGGGACCACGGCATCGGCAACCTTGAAACCGCGCCCCTGCGCCGCGAGCCAGGCCAACGCACCGCCCGCGGCATCGAGGCCAAAGGCCGAACCGCCCGACAACACGACAGCATCGATTGCACCGACCAGGCAGGTCGCCTCCAGCGCGTCGATATCGCGTGTTCCAGGCGCGCCACCACGCACATCGACGCCGGCCGCACACCGGGTTTCCGGCACGATCACGGTCGTACCCGACCGTACGTCAAGATTTTCGGCTTGCCCGACCAGAATGCCGTCAACATCGCTGATCAGGTTCAACCGACCGGGTTTGGCGCCGTGTTGTGTCATGGTTCCCTCAATGCATCAGATCGCAAGCATGCTAAAATAATAGCCCCGTCCGCCTTCCATACCATCCCATGGAGAGTTCAATCATGGTTCGCACCGCCATTCTTTCCTCGTTTGTCGCATTGTTCGCCTTTGCCATGCCTGTCCAGGCCGGCGAACCCGTCGCTTCCGCGGACTTCATGGTCTCGACGGCAAACCCGCTGGCGACCCAGGCAGCACGCGACATGATCATGAAAGGCGGCAGTGCGGTCGACGCCACCATTGCCGCACAACTGGTGCTGACCCTCACCGAACCCCAATCATCGGGCATTGGCGGGGGCGCATTCATGCTCCATTTCGACGCCGGCAATGGTGCCATCGTCAGCTACGATGGCCGCGAAACCGCGCCGGCATCGGCCACATCCGATCTCTTCCAACACCCGGATGGCACAGTCATGGGCTGGCTCGAAGCGGCAGAGGGCGGGATTTCGGTCGGTGTGCCCGGCGTTCTGCGTATGCTCGAAATGGCCCATGCCGAACATGGCAAACTGGCTTGGGCCGATCTCTTTGAGCCGGCGATCGATCTGGCCGAAAACGGCTTCCAGATCTCGCCACGGCTCTATGAGGTGCTGGACTGGGTCGAAGGCCCCGAACGGTTTCCAGCCTTTTATCAGCTCTATTTCGACGACAACGGCGAACGCAAGGCAGTCGGAACCAGGCTCACAAATCCGGCACTGGCAGCCAGCCTTCACGCTCTTGCCGAAGGCGGTGCCGATGCCCTCTACCAGGGCACACTCGCACTGGAAATATCCGAAGCAGTCGCAGGCACCAGCGTCAATCCGGCCGTAATGACGCTTGAAGACATCGCCAGGTATGAGGCCGTCGAGCGCCCGGCCGTCTGCGTCGATTACCGTATCTGGACAGTATGCGGCATGGGCCCGCCGAGCAGCGGCGGCGTCACGGTGGCGCAAATCCTTCTGTTGCTCGAAGGCTTCGACATGGCGTCCGTGGAACCAGGTTCCCTGGAAGCCGTCCACCTGATTTCAGAAGCCGAACGGCTGGCCTATGCCGATCGTAATCTCTATCTCGCCGACAGTGATTTCGTGGACGTCCCGGTCGAGGCCCTGATTGATGAAGATTATCTCGCCGGGCGTGCCACACTGATCGATCCCGATGCCTCGATGGGGGAAGCTTTCCCCGGCGTGATCGAAGGTTGGGACGACGCAGTCTATGCCCCCAATGCCGGCGATCACGGCTATTCCACAAGCCATATCAGCATCGTCGACCGGGAGGGCAACGCGGTTTCGATGACGACCAGCATCGAGCGTGGCTTCGGCAGCCGCCTGATGGCCGGTGGTTTCATGCTCAACAACGAACTCACCGATTTTTCCTTCGAGGCCGAAGTCGACGGCATCGCGGTGGCCAACCGGGTCGAGCCCGGAAAACGGCCGCGTTCATCGATGGCGCCCAGCATCGTGTTCAATCGGGATGGCAATCTCGTCATGGCGGTTGGCACGGTCGGCGGCTCGCGCATCATCACCTATGTCGCCAAGACCCTGATAGCTGCCCTCGATTGGCAACTCGACATCCAGGCCGCGATCGAACTGCCCCATCACGTCAACCGCAATGGCCCCACAGAGCTGGAAGACGGCACCGCCCTGCTCGACCACGTCGAAGCCCTCGAAGCGCTGGGGCACGAGGTCAAGACCCGCAACCACACGACCGGGCTGGCCGGGTTCTATATCGAGGATGGCGTCATCTATGGCGGCGCCGACCCACGCCGCGAAGGCACCGCTGTAGGAAACTAGCGCCACGCCTGCTATAGGGCGCGCCCCGTACCCAAGAACAAACCCTGATCTGATTGACTCGCTTCACGATGCAATCAGATCAGGTGAAGTTGCTCTAACACTATGAAATAGAGCGGATTCACATGCTTACACGGAACCACGGAGTGTCTTCGTGTAAACATGATCCGCTCTTGGAGACGCGCTCGTGAACCAAACCTATCCGACGATCCGTCTGAAACCGGGCGCCCAGAAACGGTTGATGCACGGCCATCCCTGGGCGTTCTCCAACGAGATTGCCATGGATGCCGCCGCCAAGGCGCTCGAGCCCGGCGCCCTTGTGTCGATCCAGACCGACAATGGCGAACAGTTGGGCGTTGCAATCTTTAATCCGCATTCGTTGATCGCTGCGCGCCTGATGAGCGCATCGCCCCAGGCCGTGATCGACCGCACCGCGCTGCGCGAGCGCATTGCCCATGCCCGGAACATGCGCGACCGGCTCTACGATGTCCCCCATTACCGGTTGGCGCATGCCGAAGCCGATGGCCTGCCGGGCGTGGCGATCGACCGTTTCGACGATGTTGCGGTCTGTCAGGTCAACACCGCCGGCATGGAACGTCTGGCCGATGATATCGCCGCTGCCGTGATGGAAGAAACCGGCGTCAAGAACGTCATCCTGCGTGGCGACAGCCCGATCCGGCGTCTGGAAGGCCTGGATGATTCCAGCCGCGTCGTCGGCCCGGGGCTCACCGGCGCGGTCGATGTCATCGAAAACGGTGTTGTTTTCCGCGCCGATCCGATGTCGGGGCAAAAAACCGGCTGGTTCTTCGATCAGCGCGACAACCGCGCCTTCATGGCCAAGCTGGCCGATGGCGCGACCGTGCTCGACGTCTACAGCCACACCGGCGGCTTCGGCCTGGCCTGTGCCGCCGCCGGCGCACAACACTTCACCATGGTCGATCGCTCGGAAACAAGCCTGGCCCTGGCGGCCGAGGCAGCCTCAGCCAACGATCTGGCAGGCCGCTCCGCCTTCCACACAGCCGATGCCTTCGACGACCTCGCCAAACGACGCGACCGGGCCGAGACCTTCGACATCGTGATCTCCGACCCGCCCGCCTTCGTCCGCGCGAAAAAGGAACTGGGCGCTGGTGTCAGGGGTTACCGCAAGCTCACGCGGCTTGCCGCCAAGCTGGTCGCGCCCGGTGGTTTTCTGGCGGTGGCGAGTTGTTCCCACCATGTCGACCGCGAAGCCTTCCAGTATCAGATCGGCCGCGGCCTGCAGGATGCCGGTCGCAAGGCCGCCATGATCCGTGATGCCGGGGCCGGCCCTGATCATCCGATTCATCCCCAGCTGCCGGAATCGGCCTATCTGAAGTTCGTCTGCCTCAGGCTCGATCAGGCAGGCTGATCCCGAAGCGGGTGCCTTCGGACCCTGTTGAAAGCAGTTCCAGGTCACCACCATGCGCGCGCGTGAGTTCGCGCGCGATGGCAAGCCCCAGGCCGGTTCCGCGCGAACCTTCGGCAAAGGCTTCAAAGAGCTGCTGTTGCACACGTTTGGGAATGCCTGGCCCGGAATCGGTGATTTCAACCTGTGTCATCGCCTCGCCACGGCGCGTCACAACACGAATCGTGCCGCCTTTGTCACCCATCGCCTCGGCCGCGTTGCGGGTGAGGTTGAGCAGGACACGGAACATCTGGTCACGATCGGCCTGGATAACGACGGCGGCGTCGACTTCGTTCTCCCAGGCAACCGCAGACATGCCACCGCCGGTCAGGGCATTGGCGACATCGTCAACCAGCGGGGCAAGTTCGAAGCGGCCGAAATCGAGGTCGGGTTCATCGGCGCGGGCGTAGCGCAGCGTGTCCTGACAAAGTTTCACCGCACGATCGATCGAAGCGAGCACGACCGGTGCCTGACGCTGGACCTCGGGGTCGTCCGACATGCTGAGCCGATCTGAGACCAGCGCGGCGGTCGCCAGGATGTTGCGCAGGTCATGGCTGATCTTGCTCACCGCCGAACCCACAGCCGCCAGCCTGGTACGTTGACGCAGAGACTGGCGCAGGCCCCGCTCCATTTCGGCAAGCTCACGTTGTGCTATGCCGATCTCGTCACTGCGACCGGTCACTTCGATCGCCCGGGAAAGATCTTCGGGCGCTTCACGAAAGGCGATCAGGTCTTCGGTCATACGCTGGACCGGGCGCACCATCATGCGTTGCAGGGCAAAAAACACGAGACCCGCCGTGATCACGGAAATGATGATGGAGAGCCCCAAGACGCGCCATCCGAAAGCCAGCATCTCCGCCTTCATCGGCCCGACCGGAAGGATCAGTTCGACCCAGGAGCCGTTGCTCACACCGCGCGGCGGTCCAAAGACGCGGATCAACGCATCATCGGGACCCAGCAGGGTTCTGAACGTGTCTGCAATCAGGAGCGGTATTCCGCCTTTGGCGAGATCATAACTCTCCATCACGGTCTCGGGTCGCCCCAGCATCAAGTAGGATGCTTCCTCCATCTTCAGCGCGATCGAGCGAACGCCGACGTAATCGAGCAGTTCGGTCTCGAGTTCCGGTGTCACTTCACCGCCCGGAGCGGCCCTGACGGTCAGCGTCGCCTGATAGGCGCCGTCGATCTTTTCCTGGAGATAGTCGACCCTGAAACGTGAAACCGAGGGGACAAAGATCAGCACTTCGGCGACCATCACAAAGACAATGGTGAGCACGACCAGACGGGCCGATAGTCCGCGCCAGAACCCCGGCATTTCGATACGGGCAGATGCCATGGATTGCACTATAGGTCGGTTGGGGTTGTGCGCCAGCCGATACAAACCAGAGTTTACCCGAACTTCGCCAGCAACCGGACGACCCGCTTCATGCCCTCGCCGAACACCTTGGGTGTGTAGAAGGAACCGGCAGCCCGTTTGTTGATCTCTCCCATCGTGGGATAGGGCGAGATCATGCCCGCCATCGCACCGATCTTGAGACCCGAAGAGATCGCCAGAATCCAGGGCTGGATCAGTTCGCCGGCATTGGCACCGACAATCGATGCCCCCAGGATCTTGCCCTTGGGCGTCGTCACCACTTTCACGAGCCCTTCGGTGCGACGCTCTGCAATCGCACGGTCGTTCTCGTGATAGGGGAATCGAAGCACGGTAACTTCGCCATGGGCCTTTTGTGCATCGGCCTCGGTCAGGCCGACATGGGCAAGTTCTGGGTCGGTGTAGGTGACCCAGGGAAGCGCAGCCAGACTGACCTTTGCGGGAATACGCAGCAGGATGTTCCGGATCACGATCCCGGCGTGATAGTTCGCCAGATGGGTGAACTGGTAGCCGCCGGCGCAGTCGCCGATGGCATAGACCTTGGAATTCGAGACCGAACGCAGACGGTTGGAAACCTTGATA
>Ga0233427_10002829_pt1 | contig 15775 bp, 12 predicted proteins | sample SI_118_April2016_5_FD_179885 | JGI IMG/M metagenome (GOLD analysis project Ga0233427, IMG submission 179885) | Seawater microbial communities from Saanich Inlet, British Columbia, Canada - SI_118_April2016_100_MG | ecosystem: Environmental > Aquatic > Marine > Inlet | place: Canada: British...
AGCTTATTCATTATTATGATAAGACGCACAAAGTTGTGATTAGTTCCATACTCTTTAGTCGCGAATGATTTCTATACGGCCTTCACCGACTTCTGAATCAACTCCGGTGCCACCCACTAATGTTAGTTCGTGGTCGAGCAACAAGAAATCACATTCAGCAATCGCGCCATCGTCAGCAGTCAAAACGACATTATCAATACGACCTACCCGAGTGTTCGTTGCAGCAAAACTGCCGGCGCCCAAGGAGTAGTGATGAATCTCGTGGCCAGTAACCCTGTGAGTCATGGAACCAGATATCACCGTGCCGTCTCCGGCGAGGACAAATTCGAGTTGACGCATATTCTCATTGTAGCCTACACCAAAACCACCCGACCAGGCGCCGGCGTAATCTAAGCCAGCGAAGTGATCTTCGCCGGTTGAGCGTGCCAAGATGAAAGTACCGCGAACAGGGATGCCGTATGTATTTACATATTCGTAATCGCCCGTAAGCTCATTCATCGCTGAATTCATATTGCCATCCAGAAATAAGCGGCTAACACTTATCATGGAATTGAATTTGACCATCATGCGCCCAGAACTGAGCATTTCATCTGTTATTTCCGAATCTTCAGCTAGCCACCGATTGCCTTTACTGTCTGCTCCGTCGCTCACAACGCCGTCGTCGGCAGAGATGAAATAGAAGTTAAACGGGTCTAGAACATTTGAATTGGGGTATAGAACCCCTACCCATTCACCATCTAGGTCGCTTAGAGTGTACCCGCCACCACCGGTGCTGCCAGAACCACCAGTACCACCAGTACCACCAGCACCACCAACCTCAGCGGCGGAATGAGCGCAGCTAAAGCTTAAGATACAAGCTAATGCAGCCCAGATTAATGTCGGGCGTGGGAACGTAGGGTTAGCTGTCATAAAGGACATAGCACACTAGGAAAAAGCGTTAAAAGCAACTTTGTAGTAGTATATAATATTTCGGCTATTCGTTATGATTCTTTTAGACTTTTATTACTTTTATTACTTTTATTACTTTTATTAAATATATATGACCTAATAGTCGTCTACTTCCCGCTAAAAGGTGTTACTTTTAAGGAACCTAGCTTCCGTTTACCGCATCTCAAGCTAGCAATCCCCGTCATCCCAAAATTAACAACTCATGCACAAATTAATCGCATCTTTGGCCGTCCTAAGTATTGGTGGCCTCTTTTCTACTCCTATCAGCGCTCAAAGTGGCGCAGAAGGGCAAAACCCCGTTCTCAGCTCCTTCGAAAACTGGCAAAAGGACCATGGCAATGAATGGCGTTTACGTCGTCATGACGACCTGCCAACGGCCCAGTTTCTGTGGGGTTACCATGCAACAGCACCTTTTTCTCCGCGAAACGACGGCGATTTTGAAGAATTAGCGCGCATTGCTTTCGATAAAAGCTATGAAATGTTCGGAATTGACGACTTTTCTCTGCGATTGCTCACTGTTAAGCACCTGAATCTTAAGCAAATCGCTACTACTAATAAGGTATCCGTAGAATTTGTCCAGAGCATCAACGGAATTGAGGTCATTGAAGGCTCAGCGCAGGCTTTATTCACTCCGGAGGGCGACCTGCTTGCTCTAGACGGCCTGGCCCTGCCTCACCTTGGCAAATTCAGCGTTCGTCCACAAAACGATCGCTATGTTGCAGTAAGTGTGGCTATGAACGAGTACCAGACGCTTGAAGGCGGCCGCGAACCTAATTTCGTGTCTAACCCTGAATTGGTCATCGTTAAGCATAAAGAAGACAAATTCTTGCAACCACGCTTGGCATGGTCGATTGAATTACGCAACAACGAAAACATGACCTCCCCTGCCGGACGTCAAATCTATATTGCAGCTGATGGTGGTTACCAGGTTCTAGAAGAAAAGAATTTGATTCATAATCAACAGGCAAGCGGAACTATTAGTTCTTATGCCACACCGGGCACCGAAGCCCACAGTTCGTCGAACCCTCCTACTTTACAGACGATGCCATTCATGTACGTGACGTCAAATGGCACTACCTATACCACTGACATCAACGGCAATCTAGCCATACCGTCAGCAGCATCTGTAACGGCACGATTCCAAGGAGAATTCTGTCGCGTCTACAATCAAGCGGGTAGTGATCATTCCGCCACAGGAAACTTTCAAGCTGGCTCTGGCAATTCGCTAGTTATGAACTCTGCGCAAACAGAGGCCATTACCTCAGAAGCCAGTTGCTATGACTCCGTTACTGACTTCAACATTTGGCTAAAGAGTGTCGACCCTACTGACACGCACCTCGATTTCCAGATGCGTACTAATGCAAACTTAAACTCTACTTGTAATGCCTATTTCGATGGCTCGTCGATTAACATGTACTCTTCTGGCAGTGGTTGTAATAATACTGGTTTCAGCACCGTAGTCGCGCACGAAGCGGGTCACTGGGCTAACGTCTTGTATAGCAGTGGAAATGGCTCCGATGGCTTTGGTGAAGGCAATGCTGATGTGTGGTCAATGTATATCTATGACACACCTATTGTTGGTGAAGGCTTTTTCACAACAGGCGGTTACATCAGAAACGGACTTAACACTAGGCAGTACTGTGGTGACGGCAACAACGGATGCTATGGCCAGGTTCATGCTGATGGAGAGGTCCTCATGGGTGCTCTCTGGAAGGTACGCGACCGACTCAATGGAACACTGGGTAATACAGCAGGCGACTTAACTGCTGACACCCTATTCCTAGCTTGGATGAATGCCTACAACGATGGCACCATCACTTCGCTGATTGAAGAGCATTGGCTGGTCCTTGATGACGACAATGGCAACATTGGCGACGGCACACCTAACTTCGCAGACATTGATGGCGGATTCCGTCAGCAAGGTTTCCCCGGAATCGATCTTGACATCATCCAAATTCTTCATACAGAACTTGGTAATAGCTTGAGTGAAGCCGGTCCTTATGTAGTCGATGCCGACATTACCAGCATGATTGGTTCTACGGTTACCTCAGCCGAGGTGACTTACACCGTCAACGACGGAGCTCCAACGGTCATGAACATGAACAACCCGGCTGGTTCAACCTGGTCTATTGGTATACCCGGACAGATCTCGCCAGCACGCGTCAAGTATCACATCACCGCTTACGATGCTGCCGGAAACAGTGATGACCTTCCGAGGAATGCGGAATTCGGATTTGTGGTTGGTGTAGAGACCCAAATCTACTTCAATGATTTTGAAGGCGCCACCGATGAAGGCTGGACCCACGCACAAGTTGCGACCCAGGATGACTGGCAGCGCGGCACACCTACGGGTCAAGCCGAGGATCCATCCTCAGCTTACTCTGGATCAAAGTGTTGGGCAGGTGACCTCGGTAATTCCGGGTGGAATGGTATATACCAAGCCAATGTCAACAACTACCTTGAATCACCAAGCATCGATTGTTCCGGAGAGACCGGCGTCAAGCTGCGCTTCGCACGCTCGTTGGCGGTAGAAGAAGGGATTTACGATCAGGCTAAAATTAAAGTCAATGGTGTTACTGTCTGGGAGAACCAGGCTAATGGCAACACTATTGATAGTGGCTGGAACATTCAAGAAGTGGATATTTCAGCTATTGCCGACAACAACCCTGATGTCCGAATTCGATTCACAATGGAATCCGATACGAGCCTTGAGTTCGGTGGTTGGACTATCGATGATTTCGAAATCTCTACGCTTGGGCCTGTGCCCGGCGGTGGGAATGACGTCTTGTCACTAACTGGCGACACCCTTGGCTCAGCCGGCGGTTCTGTTTCTTACAGCGTAAGCAACATGCAGCCTGGTTCCGACTTCGCGATACTCGCAAGTCTGAGTAATGCAGGTTCCGTCCTCGGTGGTCAAGCTTTTGATATTGGTTTACCTTATATCATTGGTGGTCGAGGTGTTGCCGATCAAAACGGTAACGGCACCATTACCTTCAGCATTCCACCTGGAGTCAGCCCTAACACCATCGGATACGTTGAAGCTGGCGCGCGAAGTGCGCTCGGCATTGACGAGTCCAACATGCTTACAATTCTTATTCTGTAATAATGTTAGCATCAATCACGATAGCTCTATTGGCTCAACACGCAAGTGTTGGGCCAATAGATTTTACGGCCTATCACTATGGCCAAGACCTAGCCTTGCGCGACGCGTTAATCCGACAAGGAGATATGTTCGATGACCTCGGAACCTACATCATTGGCGAACTCGATGCCGATTTGATTAAACGCTTCGAAGTCGAATACATTGACATCCCCGATCTAAACCCTGGTGAAGAAATGTTCACGATATTGGCGAATCCTGATCATGCCGATAAATCATTACTCGCATCCGGACGCCCGCTATGGACATCACCTGATGGCTTAGTGCAGTTGCGCGCATTAACTAAAGCGCAACTCGGTGCGGTTAGTGGCCCAATATTTCAGTGTCACGGTGCCGTCCGCAAAATTGGTGTACGGGCTATTAAGCCTAGTCAATTTAATGGCGGTCAGTTAAGTGCGATAAATCCCAATGCCACAATTCAGGGTATGGTATCGCAGGTTAGTCAGTCAAATTTAACGACCGACGTTGCGACCATGGAAGCATTTGGTACGCGTCGCCACGGGCAGCAAGGTGAAGTGGATGCCGAGAACTGGTTAGTTGCGCGCATGAATGCCATAGGTCTCAACACTAGCACTTTTGACTATGACTTCGGAGCCGACGTAGTCATTGGCGAATATGTCGGTACTACAGACCCTTCTAAGATTGTCGTTATTGGCGCGCACTACGATTCAATCAACTACGCGGGTACATCTGCCAGTGCTCCTGGTGCAGACGATGATGCTTCCGGAACAGTTGCGGTGCTTGAAATTGCCCGCATCCTTTCACAGCAGCAATACGATTACACCATTCGCTTCTGTGCGTGGTCTGGCGAAGAGTCAGGACTCTTAGGTTCCGAAGCCTACGCCGCACATCTTGAGTCTATTGGCGCCAACGTTATCGGTATGGTGCAGCTAGACATGATTGCATACCGCGCAAGTGGTGATACGCGCAGCGTTGACTTTGTAACGAACGACACCGACCCTGGGCTTAATGCCTTCGCCATGGATGTCTATCAAGCTTACGTCCCGACTTTGCCCGTGAACATCGGCTACCTTTCTGGCGGCACAAGTGACCATCGTTCTTTTTTCCAACACGGATTTCCGGCGACCTTCCCTTTCGAAGACCTCGGTTCATACAGTCCATACATTCACGGATATAACGATGTAACGGGCGTATCTGCTAACGACTTCACGTTAGCGCGAATGATTACTCAAGGCGCATTGGCCACTGTTGCTGAATTAGCGCGTCCGGTGTCCATGACCTTAAGTCACACACCTTTGTCGGATACTCAAGATGAGGTCGGCCCATATATTGTTAACCTCGATGTGGTTTCAAATACTGCAGCTACTGTCAATGGCGCAACTCTCTATTGGAAAACAGACTCCGCGAGCAATTTCAATGCCGTGGCAATGAACTCGACTGGAACGAACACTTACAGTGGAATGATTCCTGGTCAAGCCAGTCCGGCGCGCGTCGAGTATTACCTAACGACATCAGATTCTGCAGGTAACGAAAAATGGCTGCCGGATGGATACGGAGCGGGAGACGATACTTACCGCTTTCACGTGGGCTTATTCCAATCCATTTTCTTCGACGACTTTGATGGCACAACGGATAACGGTTGGACGCATATGCAAGTATCCACCCAAGATGATTGGCAACGCAATGTGCCAAATGGTTTAGCCGGTGACCCAAGCAGCGCATACTCTGGGTTAAAGGTATGGGGCAACGATCTCGGCCCAAGCGGATGGAATGGCGAATATCAATCTAATGTAGAAAACAGATTGACCTCACCCGCCATCGATTGTTCTGGCGAGTCCGGAGTGACCATGACCTTCGCCCGTTGGCTCACTGTAGAAGAATACCAATATGACCAGGCGGAAATTCGCGTGAACGGTAACCTCGTCTGGAGCAATCCGGCGGGCAGCAATCTAATCGATAACTCGTGGCAAATTCAGGATATTGACATTTCAAGCTACGCAGATAACAACGCGTCCGTGCAAATCGAGTTCAGATTAAAATCTGACGGCGGTGTCGTATTCGGCGGCTGGAATATCGACGACTTTGAACTGTACACCCTAGGTGGTAGCGGAGGTTCAAGCGACGCTTTGACGTTGACGGGCTCAACCATAGGGCAGCGCGGGCAAACCGTTAGTTACACTTTGAGTGCTATGCAGCCCAATGCAGCCTTTGGCTTATTGATCGGTCTTAACAATAATGGTACGACCATCTTCGGGCACTCATTCGACATCGGTTATCCGTATCGCACCGTGCACACTGGCACTGCTGACGCTAACGGTCAGGCGGTAATCAATCTTACGGTACCCATGTCGGTTGCACCAAACACCATCGCCTACGTAGAAGGCGGCGCACTGAACGGCGCTGGTGTTGACGACTCGAACTTGCTAACCCTACTTATTCTGTAGCAGCAGCAACCATCGGTGCTAACTCTCCGCGGGCATGTAGCTCGCGGACGAGATCGCCACCGCCAACAAATTCGCCGCCGATGAAAATCTGTGGAGTAGTTGGCCAGTCGGTAATAGATATTAATGTCGGCTTAATATCTTGATGCTCGAAAATATCGATGACCTCAAAGTCACAGCCTACCTCGGTAAATACCTCGACGACTGCTTTTGAGAAACCGCAACGCGGAAACATCTTATTACCTTTGGCAAAAACCAAAACGTGGTTGTCGGCAATTGCTTGCTCGAGTTGTTGTTTGAGATCAGTCATTTTCAGAGAAGGTGCTTATTTGCACGGCGTGAATTTCGTTAGTACCGTCAGTCATATAAGGACGTACGGCTTCCAACACTTTTTTGTGTTGTTGAATCAAAGGTAGCTCGGCAAAACCTGACCACACCACTTTTACCCCCCAATGATCGGCGGTACCGGTGAGATCTGTTACTTCGCAACTGGCGCCGTCAATGGCGTCAGTAATTATTTTGGCTATGTCTTGATTTTCCATGAGGAGTATATATTATATCTTCACCATGACAAAAATAGAAATTTACACTAAAAACGTCTGCCCATACTGCACTCTTGCCAAACGATTGCTCGAATCAAAAGGGCTAACCTGGGAAGAAATCAACTTGTCGACCAACCCCGAGCGCACTGACGAAATGCTTGAGCGTTGCGGCGGCCGCATGACGGTGCCCGAAATCTTAATCAACGACAAGCTCATTGGCGGTTTCGACGACTTGGCTGAGTTAAACAAGTCGGGTGAATTAGACACGCTAGTGGGTTGATTACCCACCGAGCAAGAAATGCACAATATCACTTTCGCGCATTTGATAATCGCGCCCTTCAGTGCGCAACTTACCCGCAGCCTTAATCGCCTGCTCTGACTCGTGCGCGACTAGGTCATCAACGGAGTAAACTTCAGCACGAATAAACTGCTTCTCGAAGTCCGTGTGGATGACACCGGCAGCTACCGGAGCGCTATCTCCTTGATGAATCGTCCAGGCGCGCACTTCTTTTTCACCAGCTGTGAAATAAGTTTGCAAACCAAGTAGTTTATAAACCGACTGAATCAAACGGCCAAGGCCGAGCTCTGCAACACCGAGGTCTTCCATGAACATATCGCGGTCTTCGGCATCGAGATTGCGCAGTTCTAATTCGAGGTCGCCACAGATAGGTATCCATTGACAATTGTGTTCAGCTGCATGCTTAGCCACGGCTTGGCACCATTCGTTTTCGCCATCGAGATCGTCGTCAGCAACGTTTGCTACGTAAAGCATTGGCTTGATGGTCATCAAGAACATCGGCTTGAGATGCGCAAGTTCATCGGACTTCCAGTCGGCACTACGCAGCTGATATCCATCGGCAAGAATTGCTTGCGCTTTAACAAAGGTCTCGTGTTGAGAAGAAACTTCTTTATCACCTAAGCGCAACTTCTTGGCTAAACGATCAATATTACGTTCGACCGTTGCCAGGTCGGCAAGAGCTAATTCCATTTCGATGATTTCAATATCACTCAATGGATCGATAGCTTCGTCGCGCAATACCTTTTCGCCACCGAAGCAACGCACCACTTGCATGACCGCGTCACATTCTTTGATGTTAGACAAAAACTTATTGCCCATGCCCTCGCCCTCACTTGCGCCCTTTACCAGGCCCGCAATATCGACTACTTTAACCACCGCCGGAATCACTTTTTGCGTATTGATACGTGAGTGGATTTCAAACAGGCGCTGATCAGGTACTTCGACGATCGCAGTATTAGGATCGATAGTACAGAACGGGAAATTACCTACTTCGGCCTTAGCTTCGCTTAAGGCGCTAAAGATGGTAGATTTGCCTACATTAGGTAGGCCAACAATGCCGCAGGAGACGCTCATAGGGAGCAAATTGTAGCGTCGCCGCCAAATAAAACTAGAACAACGGTTGGCCGTCCATAACTTCGGGCTGCTCTAGATTCATTATCTTAAGCAACGTCGGTGCAACATCGGCAAGAACACCCTCGCGCATTTCGACACCACTGAATGCATCGCTGACGAGCAGCAGCGGCACCGGGTTAATGGTGTGCGCCGTGTGGACGTCGCCGGTAACTGGGTCACGCATCTGCTCGGCATTGCCGTGGTCTGCAGTGATAGCCACCGTTCCTCCGAGCTCTAGAGCTTTATCGACAATCTGCTTCAGGCAAGCGTCAACGGCGCGCACCGCAGCTTCAGCAGCCGGGATAAGGCCGGTATGCCCCACCATGTCAGAGTTGGCGAAGTTAATCACATACTGTGCATGCTGACCGGCTTCGAGCTTATTCAGCACCGCAGCCGTTATTTCATAAGCTGACATCTCGGGCTTTAAATCGTAAGTCGCCACTTTAGGCGACGGCACCAAATGCCGATCTTCACCAGCGAATTCATCTTCGCGGCCACCGTTGAAAAAGAAACTAACATGCGCATACTTTTCGGTCTCGGCGCAACGGAACTGGCGCAAACCCGCGTCGGAAATCACCTCGCCTAATGTAGCGTTAATTTCTAAAGGCGGATAGGCCACCGCACAATCGAAACTCTCACGATACTGCGTCATAGTCGTGTACTTTACACATGGACGACGCACTCGGGTTAGCGTAGTAAAGTCACCACCGTTTAAAAAGGCGTCGGATATTTGACGCACCCGGTCGGCACGAAAGTTGAAGCTAATCACCGAGTCGTTATCTTGAATAGACGCGCCACCGGCAATTAATGTCGGCTGCACGAATTCGTCACTTTCATCACGCGCATAAGCGTCTTGCAGTGCGCTACTGGCGCTAAGCGCATCAAATGGTGCGTTACCGTTTACCATCACATCCCAAAATAATTGGGTACGTTCGTAATTGGTGTCGCGATCCATGCCAGAGTAGCGTCCGCAAATGCTAGCGATGCTACCACCGTGGATGCGGCACATTTCTTCGAGTTGCTTAATGAACTTATCTGCGGAACGCGGCGCAGTGTCGCGACCGTCAAGCAAGGCGTGTACTTTTACTTGCTCTGACTTTAAGCCCATCGACTTTGCTAATGCGAGCAACGAATCGTAATGCTTGTCGGAGGAGTGCACTCCGCCGTTACCGAGCAAGCCGAACAAATGTAATGTAGTGTTGTTAGCGCGCGCATGTTCGATGGCATTGCGCAACATACCGTTACGCGTGAAACTGCCGTCATCGATATCTTGATTGATACGCGAGATGGTTTGAAAAACGGTACGCCCGGCTCCGATGTTGGTATGCCCCACTTCGGAGTTACCCATCAACCCCGCTGGCAAACCTACCTCGTGACCACTAGCTGACAATAAGGTATGCGGGTATTTTTCCCACCACGATAAAAAGTTATCAGCCGGCGCGTGGGTAATGGCGTTCGACTCGCTGGCCGCCGCATGGCCCCAGCCGTCAAGAACGAGTAGCAGTGTAGGTCGCAGTTTGCTCACTCGCTTAGTCTAACGACACCTTAGTCACTGAAAAACCCAAAGACTGAAACCACGGCACTAAATCTTCGCCGACGGCTGCGCTCCATACGGCGACACACTCATCCATGGTGTAGCTATTACGCGCCCCGCCTTCTTTAAGCAGTTTACGCTTAGCTTGGAAGTATTTGGCCATCGCACCTGGTCCATATTTTTCTTCGAGTTGTTCGAAAACGTAGTAAGACTTTCCCCAAATCAAATTGCGGGGCGCATCTTCTGCTAGTGGATCTATTTTGTTTAAATCGGGGTCTAACTTGCGGGCGTTGGCAATTGCCCGCGCTAAAGTGGCATCCGCTTCTAGCATTCCTAGACGCTGGCCAACTTTGATGCCGAGGTAGGTAGCGATGGGTTCATTCCAGAGAGGCTCGGCATATGGCAACACCCACGAGTGACCCGCTTCGTGCGAGATTAATTCGACCATCGGGTAACGCTTTTCGGGGTAGTTTCCCCAGAAGGCGCCAATGGCAATACGTTGACCACTAGAAAATCCGCCGCCGCCGGTTGGCAAGATTAATAAGTTCTTAATCATGCCCGGCGAAGGTTCGACTCCAGTTATTGCGACCAAATGCGGGCGCACTAAAATATATTCGTTGGCGATGGCCTCGGCGAAAGGCATCGTGCCCTCATTAAACTCGAGTGTCAAAGGGCCGAGCTGCTTAGTTAATTCGGCCCACTGCCCATGCTGCCCCTTAGTCTTATCGATGGCCTTTGTCTTCACCGAATCCAACAGCAAGGGACGCACCCAGTGCGCGTTAATAGGATCCGAGTGGTCAGGCTTATGCCCAAACAATCCGCGAGAACCTAGCAACACCATGCCTTTACCGAACTGACGACGCGCCAATAGTGGACGGCCTTTTTTGTCTTTGATGAGGTAAGTGTAATCACTGCTAAAAGCTAAGGTCTTGCCACCGTAATATTCGATCTCGCCCGCGGCAAGCGATGGCGCGGCAGTGAATGGTTTTTGTGCTTTTTGGCCGGAGAGCGCGCCGCCAAAATGTTCGATGAGCGGCAGCACCGCTGGGCCATCATTTGAATGATCCGCCATGATTAAGACGGTGCCACCCTCGGTAACGTATTCTGCGATGTGATCGATAGAGTCTTGCGAGTATGGAATACGTCGCTCACCGCCGTCGAGTAATAACAAATTAGTGTTAGACAAATCGAGTTTAGATAATGTGCCCCAATTACGCACGTCAGCACCGTCGCCCTTAATGTACTGAGTGAAGAAGCGGCCGTCCATGTAGAAACTGAACTGCTGTGAAATGTCAGAGACACTATGAATAAACGGAGCTGGCGGAAGCTCAGTGATTACGATGTTCTTCCAACTTACATCTGTGGCATCACCCCCATGCACCTGAAAAGCGATCAAGCCAGCCGCATCGACATCATCGCGGATGTCACTGCAGGCGACACCATTTATCCAAGTTTGAAGGTGGTTGCCTTGTGCTTTAATTTTGTAGTGATTCCATTCACCTTGAACGAATGCCTCGCGCGCTATATTTTCATTTTCATCGCGCAAGTCTTCGAGCCAGCCGCGGCGTGCTTCATCATAAATCGCGCCGCAAATCCAAGTTTCGCTTGAGTCTATTTCGCATTGGTAGCCGAATAGTCGGCCATTGTCGCGGACGTGCGAACGGAATTGAATACCCGAGTTACCTCCGGGAGCAATCTTCACATCGCACTCTAAAACGAAGTCACCGTATTCGCGCGGTGAATGCAGAAAAGCGTTGCCGCCAGTTGCGCCGACGCCATTTAATTCGCCGTCGGTAAAAGTGTAAGTCGCTTGGCCACCGACATGCACCCAGTCGGACATGTCGTTTATGGGCTGCTGAGCAAAGAGTATCGCGAAAACTAAGGGAATCATTGGGAGTGATTATACACTGCCACCCTCTAAAAACTTATGGGCATTATCCACCAACACCCGACGCTTAAATTCATCGGAGTACTCATCTAAATCGCAGAATACCTGCACATTGGAGCGCAAATCTTTCACGCCCGGGCTTGGCCAGTCCGTACCCCACAGCACACTCTCGTCGAGAAACTCTAAACGCGGCAAATACTTAGGCAAGTACTGCGGCGGAATACCCGACAGCTCAACGTAAACATTACGATGACGGCGGGCGACAAAAAACGCCTGCTCATACCAAAAAGGACGACCAGCATGTGCCATAACGATTTTCAGCTTGGGGAAATCGATCGCTACATCATCGAGGTCTAAGGGATCACCAAGTCGCGAACGCGCGCCCGGGAAAACCGAAGTACCCGTGTGCACCATGATTGGCACATTACGCTCTTCGCACGCCGCATAAACGGGATAAAAAGCTTTGTCGCGTGCCGACATCTCTTGGTGCGGCGGATGGATTTTGATGCCATCGATTTTCAAGACGTCTAATAAGCGCACCATCTCGGCCGGCACATCATCACAGAAGTTAGGGTGGATGCCCCCCCATGCGAAGAAGCGTTGCGGATCGACATTGCGGTATTCAGCAATCCAGTCATTACACGAAGCATCGAAGCCCATCAACTTAGGCGAAACATAATTGATCAAGCCTGCGTGCGCAATGCCTAGACCGGCTAAATGTTCGCTAAACGCTTTAGGGTTGCGCTGATAATGCAATATCGCTTCGACATCGTTACGCCCTGCTTCGATAGTCTTACGTGGTGCATCTTTGATTTGCTCCCACGGTTGAATATGCACATGAAAGTCTATTATGTTTTCAGGAATTTCCATCAATCAATTTATTGGCGGCAGCTGTTGGACTTAATGCTCCGGCTTGTACTTGCCGTTCCATTTCTTCTAAGAGCGCTGCGTCTAACGAAGAGTTAAAATCGTCAAGCAAACGGTTTTTGATTAACGACCACATCCATTTAGTGTTTTGCTGCTGACGCTTATTCGACCATTCGCCGCATGCGTGCATCACCGCTGCATGCTCGGCTATTTGACTGTACAAATCTTCGTAACCCGCAGACTCTAACGCAGAAATGCAAATAGTGGACGGCTGCCACTTCTCGCTGGTTGGAGTCAAGTAATGCAATGCCGAGGTGTAATCATTTGCCGCTGCCTTCGCGCGATTAAGGTTATCGCCATCCGTTTTGTTAATCGCAATCAGGTCAGCAAGTTCGATAATGCCTTTCTTGATACCCTGCAATTCATCGCCTGCTCCGGCAAGCATTAACACCAAGAAGAAATCGACCATATCGGCAACCACCGTTTCGGATTGGCCAACGCCAACCGTTTCAACAAGCACCATGTCGTATCCCGCAGCTTCGCACAGCAAAATGTTTTCACGAGTGCGGCGCGCGACTCCGCCTAAATTGTTTGAACTTGGCGATGGACGGACAAATGCTTGATCCGATAAAGCTAAATCGTTCATGCGTGCTTTATCGCCAAGAATACTACCGCCAGTAATAGAGCTTGAGGGATCAATCGCCAGCACTGCCACGCGATGCCCACGCTCAATCAGATACATGCCATAGCTATCTAAGAAAGTAGATTTACCGACACCTGGCACGCCGGTAACGCCAATGCGCTGCGACTTACCCGTATGAGGCATTAACAAAGCCAATAACTCTTGCGCCAATAGTTGGTGCTCAGGCAAAGTCGACTCGACTAAGGTCATCGCCCGCGCCAACGCCGAGCGCTCACCCGCCACAACAGCTTGGGCAAGTTCAGCGGGCAACGGGAAATCAGCCATTTAGTTTATCGAGTAATTTATTAGCAGCTTCAGGTATCACCGTGCCAGGACCAAACACCGCTGACGCGCCTGCCGCGAACAAAGCGTCGTGGTCTTGCTGAGGGATAACACCACCAACAACTACCAATACATCGCTGCGCCCTTGCGAATCTAATTCTTTGCGTAATGCCGGAACCAAAATCAAGTGACCTGCCGCCAACGACGAAACCCCGACGATGTGCACATCATTTTCGACTGCTTGACGCGCAGTCTCTTCGGGAGTTTGAAACAAAGTGCCTATGTCGACATCGAAGCCTAAGTCAGCAAAGGCCGTCGAAATTACTTTTTGCCCACGATCGTGACCATCTTGCCCCATCTTCGCTACCAATATGCGCGGACGCCGTCCGGTACGGTCGGCGAATTCAGCAGCGCGGGCGCGCACTTTGTCGAGGTCGGAGCGTTGGTGCTTCACAGTACTACTATAAACTCCCGACACAGCCTGCACCTTGGCTTGATGGCGCCCAAATACTTTTTCGAGGGCGTCGGACATTTCGCCAACGCTAGCTTTGGCCCGTGCTGCCTTAATGCATAAGTCAAGTAAGTTACCGCTTTCATCCGCTGCTGCCGAGGTCAACGCCTCGAGTGCGGCATCGGTTACCGTCTGATCACGCTCGCTGCGTAATTGCTTTAGGCGGGCGATTTGTTCCGCATAAACGCTGGCATTATCAACCGCCAGCACCGGAATGTCTTCTTCGACATCAACCACATATTTATTCACACCAACGATCGTCTGCTCGCCAGAATCGATACGCGCCTGCGCCTGTGCCGCCGCTTCCTCGATGCGCAACTTCGGCACGCCACTTTCAATAGCTTTGGTCATACCGCCAAGATCTTCTATCTCCTGCAAGTGCACGCGAACTTTTTCCGCCATCTCGTGAGTTAAGCGCTCGACCAAATGTGAACCTCCCCATGGGTCAGGCGGACGACAAGTACCCGACTCTTGCTGCAATTGAATTTGCGTGTTGCGGGCGATGCGCGCCGAGAAGTCCGTCGGCAAAGCCAATGCCTCATCGAGTGAGTTCGTATGCAACGATTGGGTATGCCCCTGCGTAGCAGCCATCGCCTCGATGCAAGTACGCGTAACATTGTTGTAAACATCTTGCGCCGTCAACGACCAGCCAGAGGTTTGCGAGTGAGTACGCAACATCTGCGACTTTACATTCTGCGGATTAAATTCCGCAATCATCTCGGACCATAACAGGCGTGCGGCGCGGAGCTTGGCAACTTCACTGAAGAAATCCATGCCAATTGCCCAAAAGAAACTTAAACGTGGGGCGAATTTGTCTATGTCTAAACCAGCGGCAATGCCAGTGCGTACGTACTCGAGACCATCCGCCAAAGTGAAAGCCAGCTCTAATTCAGGAGTCGCCCCCGCCTCTTGCATGTGGTAACCCGAAATCGAAATGCAATTAAACTTCGGCATGTACTCAGTGGTGTACTTAAAAATATCGGCGATAATGCGCATCGACGGCGCCGGCGGATAAATGTAAGTATTGCGTACCATAAACTCTTTCAAAATATCGTTTTGAATGGTACCGGTTAACTGCTCAGGCGTAACACCCTGTTCTTCGGCAGCAACAATGTACAACGCCAAAATCGGCAACACTGCGCCGTTCATGGTCATCGACACCGACATTTGATCCAGCGGAATCTTGTCAAACAAAATGCGCATGTCAAGAATAGAATCAATCGCCACCCCGGCCATACCGACATCGCCGGTTACGCGAGGATTGTCCGAGTCATAGCCACGATGTGTTGCCAAATCAAAGGCAATCGACAAGCCTTTCTGACCACCAGCTAAATTGCGGCGGTAAAAAGCATTCGATTCGGTAGCCGTAGAGAAACCAGCGTACTGCCTAATAGTCCATGGACGATTAACATACATTGAAGCGTAAGGGCCACGCACAAAAGGCGGCTCTCCTGGCTCACTACCCATGTGCGGGTAAGGATGATTCACTTCACTCACGCTAAGACCTCGTGCATTTGCTGTAGCGTAGCCACCGAATCTTCAAACTGC
>Ga0233427_10002831_pt1 | contig 15772 bp, 1 predicted proteins | sample SI_118_April2016_5_FD_179885 | JGI IMG/M metagenome (GOLD analysis project Ga0233427, IMG submission 179885) | Seawater microbial communities from Saanich Inlet, British Columbia, Canada - SI_118_April2016_100_MG | ecosystem: Environmental > Aquatic > Marine > Inlet | place: Canada: British...
CTATTACTTCAAGTAGATGCTGCACCAGCGATTACGGATCCCATATCGGATTATTTTATTTGTGATAATGACCAGGATGGTATCGAGATTTTTGATTTAAGCTCTAAGGCGGTTGAGATATTAAATGGCTTGGATCCAAATTTATATAGCATTGCTTATTATGAAGATATTAATTTAACTATAGCCATTAGCAATCCTGAGAGTTATCCTAATATACCACCGAGTCCACAAACGATTTATATTTTAGTAGAAGACCTTGCAAATGGATGTCAAAGTCAGACGACTTTATTATTAGTGGTGAATCCACTTCCTATACTTATAGCTCCTGTGCCCTTAGAGCTTTGTGATGCTACGGATATTACGGGTCCAGATGATGAGTTAGAGCCTTTTAATTTAGAGAGTAAGACCGATGAGATTAGGGACGGCGATGCAAACATTAACATTACCTATTATCAGAACCAGGCAGATGCTGATACGGGAGATAATCCTTTAGTGAGTCCTTATATAAATACCTCTAATCCTCAGACAATATTTATTCGAGCAGAGAATACAACCACTTTTTGTGTTGAGAGTCGGGGCACTACTTTAGAGCTTTTAGTAAATCCATTGCCATCTCCAATAACCCCAACCCCTTTAGAGGTCTGTGATGAGAATAACGACGGTTTTGTAGCATTTGATTTAACCTCTAAGGATACAGAAATTATAGGAGGCGAGACAGGAGTCGTAATTAGTTATTATCAGACCCAGGCGGATGCCGAGTCTGGAACAAATCCACTAGCAAGTCCTTATACTAATATTGATACTCCATCACAGATTGTTTATGTTCGCGCAGAATTTACCACTACAGGATGTTACCGATTGGTATCTATGGAACTCATTACAAATCCTACGCCAGAGATCCCTACAGATTTAGAAGATATAGCAATCTGTGACATTAATTTAGATGGTATTGAGATTTTCGATTTAACCCAAAGAGCAGGGGATATTTATGGATCTCAAGATCCCTTAGATTATAGTCTTAGTTATTATACGAGTCAGGGCGATGCAGATTTAGCTACTAATGCCATTGCGAATCCGGCAGCATTTTTAAATACGAGTAGTCCTCAGACAATCTGGGTGCGACTGGTCAATAATTTAACAACATGCTTCTCGATAGGAAATTTTGTGATTGACTTCATTTTTTGTCCTTTACCTGATGCTACTATTGTAATTAGTAATATTGGAGTTTTCTGTTCAGATAGTAATTTAGATGTTGAGTATACGGTTTTCAATCTAAATAGTACAGGTCCACTTCCAGCAAATACACCCATTGCATTTTATGCTAATGGTATTTTAATTGGACAATCTCAAACAATTAATGAAATTCCTATTGACGGTTCAGAGCTTGCAATCATTTCTTTATTTATTCCAGGAGGGACTCCTTTTATTTTCACTCTAAAAGGCGTGGTAGATGATAATGGAACAGGAATAGGAATAGTAGGTGAGGAAAACGAAACTAATAATGAGTTTGAAATTGAAATAGATTTAAATGGAGAAACAATAGATCTAGGTCCAGCTATTGAAAGTTGTATAGGATATACTATTGTTTTGGATGCAGATCTTGGAGACCCGAGTTTTACTTACCAATGGTTTTTTAATGATGTATTAATTCCAGATGCTACAGATCCTTTATTCTCACTTACTGAAACGGGGACTTATCGAGTTGATGCAGTTGAAGGAGCCTGTTTTGTAACAGGAGAAGTATTTGTAAACTTTAATGCTCCTCCTATCGCAGTAGTTCCTGATGATTTAGCTGTATGCGACCAGGTTCCTAACGATGGGTTTGCAGAGTTTGATTTAACGCTTCGTGATACGCAGATTATCGGTGGGCAACCGGATACTTTTGTAAGCTATTACGAAACAGATGCCGATGCCGATACTAGCACAAACCCCTTAACGAGTCCTTATACTAATACTACCTCGGAGACTCAGGTTATATTTGCTAGATTAGAAGAGATAACAGTTGGTTGTTACGATGTAGTTGAGATGGTGCTTCGAGTAGATGCTGCCCCAGCTATTACGGATCCCATATCGCAATATTTTATTTGTGATAATGACCAGGATGGTATTGAGGTTTTTGATTTAACCGCTAAGAATCAAGAGATATTAAATACTTTAGTAGAGGTTACTTTAACTTATTACAATACCCAGGGCGATGCAGACTTGGATACTAATTCTATAGCGACTCCAAGTTCTTATACTAGTAGTGGTGTCGAAGTTATATGGGTACGTGCAGAGAATCCTGCTGGTTGTATAACGGTAGCTCCTTTTGATTTGGTTTTAGGAACAGTTCCTCTTTATGTAGAGGTTCCTTTATTCCCATTATGTGATGATGTTATTTCGGACGGATTCACAGAGTTTAATTTAAACACTCAGAATGCTACCATTGTAGCTGGGGATACCAACTTAAGGGTAACCTATTATGGGAATCAGGCAGATGGTGAGCTTGCAGAGAATCCTTTAGTGATTCCATATACCAATATTGTAAATCCAGAGATTGTCTATGTACGTGTTGAGAATACTACAACAGGTTGTTATGGTCTTTTTGAAATGTTATTAGATGTAGTTTCTCCTATTGCAGTAGTTCCTGATGATCTAGCTTTATGTGACCAGGTTCCCAACGATGGGTTTGAGGAGTTTGATTTAACGCTTCGTGATACGCAGATTATCGATGGTCAGCCGGATACTTTTGTAAGCTATTACGAAACAGAGGTTGATGCAGAGTTTGGTACTAATTCTATAAATCCTTCAACGTCATATACTAATATTATAGAGAGTTACCAAGTTATCTTTGCTAGATTAGAAGAGACACGACTTGGTTGTTATGATGTTGTTCCTATGGTACTTCGAGTAGATATTGCGCCAGCGATTACGGATCCAATATCGGATTATTTTATTTGTGATAATGACCAGGATGGTATTGAGATTTTTGATTTAACCGCTAAGAATCAAGAGATATTAAATACTTTAGTAGGTGTTTTCTTGAATTATTATAACACAGAATCCGATGCTATTGATGATACAAACGCTATAGTTAGCCCAAGTTCCTATACTAGTAGTGGTGAAGTTATATGGGTACGTGCAGAGAATTCTGCTAGCTGTATAACGGTAGCTCCTTTTGATTTGGTTTTAGGAAGGGTTCCTCTTTATGTAGAGGTTCCTTTATTTGCTTTATGTGATGATGCTGTTGTGGACGGATTCACAGAGTTTGATTTAAACACTCAAAATGCTACCATTGTAGCTGGTGATACCAACTTAAGTGTAACTTATTATGGCACTCAGGCAGATGCTGAGTTTCCAGAGAGTCCTTTAACGAGTCCATATACCAATACGGTAAATCCAGAGACTGTCTATGTACGTGTGGAGGATAATACAACGGGTTGTTATGGTCTTTTTGAAATGCTATTAGATGTAGTTTCTCCTACCGCAGTAGTTCCTGATGATTTAGCTGTATGCGACCAGGTTCCCAACGATGGGTTTGCAGAGTTTGATTTAACGCTTCGTGATACGCAGATTATCGATGGTCAGTCGGATACTTTTGTAAGTTATTACGAAACAGAGATTGATGCAGAGTCTGGGACTAATCCCATAGATCCTTCAACAGCTTATACTAATATTATAGAGAGTTACCAAATTATCTTTGCTAGATTACAGGAGACACTTCTTGGTTGTTACGATGTAGTTGAGATGGTGCTTCGAGTAGATGCTGCCCCAGCGATTACGGATCCCATATCGGATTATTTTATTTGTGATAATGACCAGGATGGTATTGAGATTTTTGATTTAACCTCTAAGAATCAAGAGATATTAAATACTTTAGTAGATGTTTCCTTGATTTACTATACCACAGAGGCCGATGCTATTGATGATGTAAATTCTATAGTTACCCCAAGCTCGTATACCAGTGGTGGAGAGATCATATGGGTACGTGCAGAGAATTCTGCTAGCTGTATAACGGTAGCTCCTTTTAATTTGGTTTTAGCAACGGTTCCTCTTTATGATGCGGTTCCTGTGTTTGCTTTATGTGATGATGTGATTTTGGATGGATTCACAGAATTTGATTTAAATACTCAAAACGCTACCATTATAGCTGGTAACACAGACTTAAGTGTAACTTATTATGGCACTCAGGCAGATGCGGATCTTGCAGATAATCCTTTATTGATTCCATATACCAATACGGTAAATCCAGAGATTATTTATGTACGTGTGGAGGACAATCTAGAGGGTTGTTATGGAGTTTTTGCCATGGAATTACAGGTTATTTCACCACCAGATATTTTCGAGCCATCGGCTTTAGAATATTGTGATCCTGATAATGACGGCTTCGGAGAGTTTACCTTAACCGATGCAGACTTGGCTGTTACTGGAGGAGTACCTACCGGTAACTTAGTGGTAAGCTATCATTATTTATTAGAAGATGCTCAAAACGATGTAAATCCACTAGCGAGTCCTTATTTTAATGACGTTCCTTTTTCACAAACTCTATATGTTCGTCTGTTTGATCAGTCTACGGGCTGTTATTCGATTACGACTTTAGAACTATTGGTATTGGATAGTCCTCAGATTATAATGCCTTCGGATTTGTTTATGTGTGATGATAATGAAGATGGGATTGTCTTTTTTGATTTAACTCAGGTAGAGGATGAGTTATTAAATGGCTTGGATCCAGATTTATATAGCATTACTTATTATGAAAATATTAATTTAACTATAGCCATCACTAATGCTGATAATTACCCTACTATTCCACCGAGTCCACAGACTATTTATGCTTTGGTAGCGGATCTTGCAAATGGATGTCAAAGTCAGACGACTTTCTTATTATGGGTTAATTTACCTCCTGTACTTATAGCTCCTGTGCCCTTAGAGCTTTGTGATGCTACGGATATTACGGGTCCAGATGATGAGTTAGAGCCTTTTAATTTAGAGAGTAAGACCGATGAGATTAGAGGTGGCAATGTAAATATTAACATTACCTATTATCAGACCCAGGCAGATGCTGATACGGGAGATAATCCTTTAGTGAGTCCTTATATAAATACCTCTAATCCTCAGACAATATTTATTCGAGCAGAGGATGTAACCACTTTTTGTGTTGAGAGTCGGGGCACGACTTTAGACCTTTTAGTAAATCCATTGCCATCTCCAATAACCCCGACCCCTTTAGAGGTATGTGATGATGATGATGATGGTTTTGCAGAATTTGATTTAACCTCTAAGGATACAGAAATTTTAGGAGGCGAGACAGGAGTCGTAATTAGTTATTATCAGAGCTTACTAGATGCCGAGTCTGGAACAAATCCACTGGCAAGTCCTTATACTAATATCGCTAGTCCATCACAGATTGTTTATGTTCGCGCAGAATATACCATACCTGCTACGGGATGTTACCGATTGGTACCTATGGAACTCATTGTGTACCCTACACCAGATATCCCTATAGATTTAGATGATTTGGTAGCCTGTGATAGTGATCAGGATGGTATTGAGGTTTTCGATTTAACCCAAAGAGCAGGGGATATTTATGGATCTCAAGATCCCTTAGATTATAGTCTTAGTTATTATATAAGTCAGGTAGATGCAGATTTAGCTACTAACGCTATTGCGAACCCGGCAGCATTTTCAAATACGAGTAGTCCTCAGACAATCTGGGTGCGACTGGTCAATGATTTAACGACATGCTTCTCGATAGGAAGTTTTGATTTAGTATTGCAAGATCCTCCTGGCTTTATAGAGGTTCCTTTATTTGCTTTATGTGATGATGCGATTTTGGATGGATTCACAGAATTTGATTTAAATACTCAAAACGCTACCATTATAGCTGGTAACACAGACTTAAGTGTAACTTATTATGGCACTCAGGCAGATGCGGATCTTGCAGATAATCCTTTATTGATTCCATATACCAATACGGTAAATCCAGAGATTATTTATGTACGTGTGGAGGACAATCTAGAGGGTTGTTATGGAGTTTTTGCCATGGAATTACAGGTTATTTCACCACCAGATATTTTCGAGCCATCGGCTTTAGAATATTGTGATCCTGATAATGACGGCTTCGGAGAGTTTACCTTAACCGATGCAGACTTGGCTGTTACTGGAGGAGTACCTACCGGTAACTTAGTGGTAAGCTATCATTATTTATTAGAAGATGCTCAAAACGATGTAAATCCACTAGCGAGTCCTTATTTTAATGACGTTCCTTTTTCACAAACTCTATATGTTCGTCTGTTTGATCAGTCTACGGGCTGTTATTCGATTACGACTTTAGAACTATTGGTATTGGATAGTCCTCAGATTATAATGCCTTCGGATTTGTTTATGTGTGATGATAATGAAGATGGGATTGTCTTTTTTGATTTAACTCAGGTAGAGGATGAGTTATTAAATGGCTTGGATCCAGATTTATATAGCATTACTTATTATGAAAATATTAATTTAACTATAGCCATCACTAATGCTGATAATTACCCTACTATTCCACCGAGTCCACAGACTATTTATGCTTTGGTAGCGGATCTTGCAAATGGATGTCAAAGTCAGACGACTTTCTTATTATGGGTTAATTTACCTCCTGTACTTATAGCTCCTGTGCCCTTAGAGCTTTGTGATGCTACGGATATTACGGGTCCAGATGATGAGTTAGAGCCTTTTAATTTAGAGAGTAAGACCGATGAGATTAGAGGTGGCAATGTAAATATTAACATTACCTATTATCAGACCCAGGCAGATGCTGATACGGGAGATAATCCTTTAGTGAGTCCTTATATAAATACCTCTAATCCTCAGACAATATTTATTCGAGCAGAGGATGTAACCACTTTTTGTGTTGAGAGTCGGGGCACGACTTTAGACCTTTTAGTAAATCCATTGCCATCTCCAATAACCCCGACCCCTTTAGAGGTATGTGATGATGATGATGATGGTTTTGCAGAATTTGATTTAACCTCTAAGGATACAGAAATTTTAGGAGGCGAGACAGGAGTCGTAATTAGTTATTATCAGAGCTTACTAGATGCCGAGTCTGGAACAAATCCACTGGCAAGTCCTTATACTAATATCGCTAGTCCATCACAGATTGTTTATGTTCGCGCAGAATATACCATACCTGCTACGGGATGTTACCGATTGGTACCTATGGAACTCATTGTGTACCCTACACCAGATATCCCTATAGATTTAGATGATTTGGTAGCCTGTGATAGTGATCAGGATGGTATTGAGGTTTTCGATTTAACCCAAAGAGCAGGGGATATTTATGGATCTCAAGATCCCTTAGATTATAGTCTTAGTTATTATATAAGTCAGGTAGATGCAGATTTAGCTACTAACGCTATTGCGAACCCGGCAGCATTTTCAAATACGAGTAGTCCTCAGACAATCTGGGTGCGACTGGTCAATGATTTAACGACATGCTTCTCGATAGGAAGTTTTGATTTAGTATTGCAAGGTCCTCCTGGCTTTACAGAGGTTCCTGTATTTGCTTTATGTGATGATTTGATTGAGGATGGATTCACAGAATTTGATTTAAATACTCAAAACGCTACCATTATAGCTGGTAACACAGACTTAAGTGTAACTTATTATGGTACCCAGGCAGATGCGGATCTTGCACAGAGTCCTTTATTGAGTCCATATACCAATACGGTAAATCCAGAGATTATTTATGTACGTGTAGATGATAATGTAGAGGGTTGTTATGGAGTTTTTGAAATGGAATTACAGGTTATTTCTCCTATCGCAATAGTTCCAGATCCTTTAGAGTATTGTGATCCGGACAATGACGGCTTCGGAGAGTTTACCCTAACCGATGCAGACAGTCAAATAACAGGAGGAAATCCATCAGGGAACCTTCAAGTTACCTATCATTATTTATTAGAAGATGCACAAAACGGAGTAAATCCACTAGCGAGTCCTTATTTAAATGATGTACCTTTTACTCAGATTGTTTATGTGCGTTTATTAGATGAATCTACGGGTTGTTATGGGACTACAACTTTAGAATTGATTGTTTTACCAAGTCCTCAAATCATTCAGCCCAGCGATTTAGCGCTATGTGATCAAGATGGTGATGGGATTGAAGTTTTTGATTTAACGGTGAGTGAATCAGAATTATTAAATGGTTTGGATCCTTTGCTTTATAGTATTGCTTATTATCAGGATGCTGGTTTAACTATACCAATTGTAGATCCCACCACATATGCAAACATACCTCCAAGTCCACAGACGATTTATATTGTAGTCGAGGACATTGCCAATCAATGTAAGAGTCAGACTATTTTACAACTTTGGGTTTATCTTTCGCCGGTATTAGTACCCCCACTTCCATATGAACTTTGTGATTTAATAACACAGGATGATGGGTTTGAATCTTTTGATTTAGAAAGTAAAACTGCAGAAATCACAGGAGGCGATTTTACTATTAGTATTACGTATCACCAAACTCAGGCTGATGCTAATACGGGAAATAATCCTTTATTGAGTCCATATACTAATACCAGCAATCCACAAACGATATTTCTTAGAGCAGAAAACACCAATGGAGGAGATCTTAATTGCTTTTCTTTTATTGGAGTTACTTTAGATTTAGTTGTAAACCCACTGCCTTCTCCTGTAACACCGACTCCCTTAGAGGTTTGTGATCAGGACAATAATGGGATTACACAGTTTATATTAACCGATAAAGATGTAGAAATTATTGGAGGAGAACCTGGAGTGGAGATAAGTTACCACGAAACCTTACTAGATGCCGAGTCTGGAACAAATCCACTAGCAAGTCCTTATACCAATATTGACACCTATATGCAGACGATTTATGCACGAGCAGAATATCCAATAGCATTAGGAGGGACAGGATGTTTTCAAATTGTATCATTGGAATTACTTGTAAATCTAAGTCCTATTATTTCATCAGAGATCCCAGATTTAGTAATTTGTGATGATGATGGCTTTACGGTATTTGATTTAACACAACGAGCAGATGATATTTACGGTTCTCAGGACCCTTTAGATTATGATCTTAGTTATTATATAAGTCAGGTAGATGCAGATTTAGCTACTAATGCTATAGCCAGTCCTACTGCTTTTACAAATACCGCGAATCCACAAACTATTTGGGTTCGTTTAGAAGACAATCCTATCAATAATCCAACAGCTTGTTTTAAGGTAGGAAGTTTTGAATTGGTGGTAGAATTAGAACCTATTTTTACTCCAGTACCAATTTTTGAGCAGTGTGATGACCAGATTCAAGATGGTTTTACCGAGTTTAATTTAAATATCCAGAATGGAACTATTACTGGAGGTGATTCTACACTAGGAGTTACTTATTACGCTAATCAAATAGATGCAGATGATGCAATAAATCCATTAGTTATTCCTTATACCAATACGGTAAATCCAGAGACGATTTATGTTCGAATAGAAAGCACAATAACGGGATGTTATGGAACTTTTCCTATGAGTTTATTAGTCAGACCAGCTCCAATGATATTTGAACCAAGCGCGTTAGAGCATTGTGATTCTGGCAATGATGGATTTGGAGAATTTATGTTAACCGATTCAGATCTAGAAGTAACTGGAGGAGTTCCAATAGGGAATCTTCAAGTAAGCTATCATTATTTATTAGAAGATGCCCAAAACGATGTAAATCCACTATTAAGTCCTTATTTAAATGACATTCCTAATTTACAAACGGTTCACGTTCGATTAGTAGATCAAAGTACGGGATGTTATAGTATTACAACCTTAGATTTAATTGTTTTAGAGACTCCACAAATTATTTCACCAACCGATATGATTTTGTGTGATGATAATGCAGATGGGATTGAAGTTTTTGATTTAACTCTTGGCGAACTAGAATTATTAAGTATTGCTGATCCTGCAGGCGGACCTTATAGCATTACTTATTATGAAGATGCGGAATTAACTATTGCTATTACTAATCCAACTGCTTATTCCAATATTCCACCGAGTCCACAGACTATTTATATTGTGGTTGAAGGTGTTTCAAATGGTTGTAGAGTTGAAACTACCTTGTTACTTTGGGTAGTGTCATCACCTATTTTACTATCACCTACTGCTTTAGAGCTTTGTGATACAACAGAAATCATAGGTCCAGATGATGAGTTCGAGCCTTTCGATCTAGAGAGTAAAACCGATGAGATTACAGGAGGTGATCCAACTGTTGGAATTACATATCACGAAACACAACTCGATGCCGATACAGGTATAAATTCGCTAATTAGTCCGTATATTAATATCAGTAATCCTCAAACGATATTCATTCGTGCAGAAGCTCAAGATACCCAATGTATTGTCAGTGAAGCAATCACTTTAAGTTTAGTGGTAACTCCGCTACCATCACCAGTAACTCCTTCACCATTAGCGGTATGTGATGTAGATAATGATGGTTTTTCTTTCTTTATGTTAACCGATAAAGATTCAGAGATTATAGCAGGTGAGCCAGGAGTGGTGGTAAGTTATTACGAAACCTTATTAGATGCAGAGGCAGGTATTTTTGCATTAACAAGTCCTTATATCAATATTGTAACTCCTTCGCAGATTATTTATGCACGAGCAGAATACTCGATAGCATTAGGAGGGACAGGATGTTTTCGCATTGTAGACTTGGAATTAATTGTTAACCCAAGCCCTATTGTTCCATTAGATATCCCAGATTTAGTAATTTGTGATGATGATGGTTTTACAGTATTTGATTTAACACAACGAGAAGGTGATATTTACGGATCTCAGGATCCCTTAGATTATACCCTTAGCTATCATACAAGTCAGGCAGATGCTATTGCAGGTACTAACCCTATAGCGAATCCTACAGCTTTTCCAAATACGATCAACCCACAAATTATTTGGGTACGTTTGGAGGATAACACAACAGTTTGTTTTAAAGTAGGAAGTTTTGAGATTCGTTCAGAATTAGGGCCTTTAGTAATCCAACCCACACCGTTTACAAGCTGTGATGATTTAGGAGTACCTAACGATGGGGTCACACTTTTTGATTTAACTCTTAAGACTACAGAGATTACAGGTGGTGCCTCAGGAGTAACGGTACAGTATTATGAAAGCCAAGTAGATGCAGAGTTAGATACCAACGTAATTGATCCAGATACTGCTTACCAAAATACGAGTAATCCACAAACTATCTGGTTACGAGTAAGCGATGTTAACACATTGTGTTTTGACACGACTGTTTATTTAACATTGCGCGTAGTGGCCAATCCAGCCCCTGAAGATCCAGATCCAATTATTTTATGTGATGTTAATAATCCAGGAGACGGCGAGGAAGTTTTTGATTTAACGATACGGGAACCACAGATATTAGATGGAGAAACTTGGGATGTAAGTTATTATAACACCTATCAAGACGCCGTTGATGATAATGCTCCCATAGTGCTACCAACAGCTTATAGCAATGTGATCAATCCAGAGATTGTATATGTACGTGTTTCTATAGATCTTTTAGATACTACAGCTTGTTTTGAAATTGTAGAATTAACACTAATGGTCAGTTCTCTTCCAGATGATACAGCAGTTATTACACCATATATTATTTGTGAGATACCAGGAGATGGAGAATCTATTTTTGATTTAACCACTAAGATTGATGAAATCTTAAACGGACAAGATCCAACGATTTTCCAAGTATTATTTTATGAAAGTCAGGCTGAAGCAGATTTGATGATTAATGAGATTCAAAATCCAGTAATTTATGCCAACACGAGTAACCCACAAAGAATCTATGTTGTTATTTTAAATATAGATACTGATTGTTTTGTATCGACTCAGAGTTTTGACATAGAAGAACGAGAAGGAGCTATTGCTAATATACCACTAGATCCTTATGCTATTTGTGATTATTTGGATGAGAATGATGGTATTGCCGAGTTTGATTTATTAGATCAGGATTTATTAGATGAGATTTTAGGAACTCAAGATCCTTTAGTTTATCAGTTAGATTTTTATGGAACATTAGAGAATGCAGAATTAGAGGTTTCTCCACTGCCAGCTACCTATGTAAATATAATTAACCCACAGATTATTTACGCAAGGGTTACCAATATAAATACAGAATGTTATGACCTTACAGAGGTAATCTTAAAGGTAGAATTAATCCCAGAGCTTGCCTTGGATGATTTTTATAGATTATGTGTTGATAGCTTGGGTAATCCAATACCTGCAGGAAATACTTCACCCCCAGTGATCGATACAGGATTAGATCCAAGTATTTATATGTTTGAATGGCAATTAAATTCAGAGGTATTATTAGGTGAAATTGGAGCATCCATTACGGTATTACAAGAAGGGACCTATACGGTAAGAGTAACAGAAATACTAACAGGATGTATGTCTATGGCTACTACGACAGTAATTACTTCTTCGCCACCATTAAATTACAGCGCAGAGGTAACAAATGCATTTGCCTCAGAACACACCATAACAGCTACTACTGATGGTACTGGTGACTATGAATTTCAATTGGATGATAATCCATTCCAAGAAAGTGGAATCTTTTTAGATGTAGAGCCAGGAAGTCACGTTATTACCATAAAAGATGTTAGTGGTTGTGGAGCAAGTGTAACTATAAGTGTTGGAGTCATTGATTATCCTCAATTTATGACTCCTAATGAGGATGGATATCACGATACGTGGAATATTATTGGTATTGCCAATGGTGACCCTACAGCAAAAATTTATATATTTGATCGCTATGGTAAACTCTTAAAGCAATTAAGTACCTTTTCTGAAGGTTGGGATGGTTCCTATAATGGAAAACCAATGCCTTCAAGTGATTACTGGTTTAGAGTAGAGTATACCGAAAACGCCGCTAAAAAAATATTTAAAGGGCATTTTACCCTTAAAAGATAAATTAATATACTTCTGTATGTAAGTGTAAAAATCCTTACTGTAAATTCGGTAGGGATTTTATATTTAAGTTAGTAACTAAGTCTTTATTAAAGAACAAAATACAAATAATCAATTGCACGATATATTTTATTAATAAATCGGTCTAAATAGAATATAGAGCGATTCTTGTGAGTTATTTTAGTAATTATTTAAATTTTTAGATAGATAGAATAATAATTATATTATAAATTCAATATTGTTTAAATGTCGCAAAAAGCTATAAAGCTAATTTTTATCTGTTCCCTTCTATTAATAGGTTGTAAATCTAAAAAGAAGGTAGCTACATCATCTAATAAAAAACACCCTAAAACAGAAAGAATCCAAAAACGCTCTGAAATTGAAACTTCAAAAGAAGTAGTGAATAAAACCAAAATAAAACCCACTCATAAGAATGCTTCTTATGCAGAAATTGTTACTATATATATTGATAACTATAACAGAATAGCAAAAGAAGAAATGGTGCAATATGGAATACCTGCAAGCATCACTTTGGCTCAAGGTATTCTAGAAAGTGGTGCTGGAAGAGGAACGTTAAGTAAAAAATCTAATAATCATTTTGGTATTAAGTGTCATAAAGGTTGGGCTGGTGAGCGCGTATATCATGATGATGATGAATTACAGGAATGTTTTAGAAAATATAAAGATCCTAAGTACTCTTTTAGAGATCATTCTTTGTTTTTAACGCAGCGTTCTCGTTATGAAAAATTGTTTAAATATAAAAAAGATGATTATAAATCTTGGGCTAAGGGTTTACGTAAAGCAGGATATGCAACCGATCCAAAATACCCACAAAAATTAATAAATATTGTAGAAAAATATGAGCTTTATACCTATGATAAAGAAGTTCTAGGTAAAAAAAATAAAAGAAAAAAAGAAAAATATTTAAAAATTAAAACCTATTCTGTTGTAAAAGGAGATTCCTTATATAGTATATCGCAAAAGTTTGATGTATCGGTAGATGCTTTAAAAAGATATAACGGTCTGGATAGTAATGATATAAATGTTGGCCAAGAATTGTATATTCATAGCGTGAAAAATTGATAAAAAATATTATTGCATAAAAAAAACCTACTATATGAAGAAAATAGTAATCCCAATCGTTTCTCATTTATTATATGATAATATAAAAAAATTATTTTTATGCCTATTCTTCTTGACTCCTACACTTTTATTAGCACAGGACATAGATCTCTTTCAGCAATTTAATGGAAAATATGATTTTACAGTAATTGGGAATACATTAAACCCTGGTCCTAATCCTTGTAATATTCTAACTGAGAGTAGTGCAGATTTGTTCCTTAGTTCAACACAAACCTTAGTTTCTGCAAATTTATATTGGTCAGGCTCAGGAGGTCTTCCGCTTTCTAATTACCCTGGAGATTACAATGTAACCTTAAATGGTATTCCAATTTTTTCAGAGAGAAATTTTTTTCTTTCAACTTTTATTGGTCGTGATTTTTATGGAGCATATGCAGATGTTACAGACATTGTTAACGCATATGGTAATGGTACATATACGTTATCTGATTTAGACCTAACAGGGAATATTTTTGGAGGCTCACCCTATTGCGACCAAACTGTTGATTTTGGAGGATGGGCTATTATTGTTATTTATGAAGACCCTTCGCTTGCCTTAAATCAGATTAGCCTGTTTGATGGATTAGAACTTGTTTACCAGAATAGTATTCAAATTATTCTTGGTCCTCTCAATGTGGCATCCGAAGATCTTGCAAAAATTGGATTTTTAGCTTGGGAAGGAGACCTTCCAAACCCAAACAATGAATCACTGCGTATTAATGGAACTCTAATGGAAAATGCACTAAACCCACCAGATAATCAATTTAATGGAACCAATACTTATACAAATAGCATCGATTTGTATAATATGGATTTGGACGTATTTGATCTTGAGGAAGTGATTGTAATTGGAGATGCGAGTATTACGATAGATATAACTTCTGATTCAGATTTAGTATTAATAAATAATCTTATTACTTCTGTTAATTCGGAACTTCCTGATGCAACTATTAGAATTGATGATATTGGGAATTTTTGTGCAGACAGGAACCTAGATTTTGACTATACAGTTTTTAATATAAATAGTACAGGGTCATTTCCACCAAATACACCCATTGCATTTTATGCGAACAATATTTTAATAGGACAATCTCAAACAACTATTGAACTTCTTACTGGAGAGTTTGAATCTGGAACAATTACTCTATTTATTCCAACAAATACTCCAGATATTTTTACTCTGAAAGCTGTAATAGATGATGATGGAATTGGAAATGGAATCGTAACTGAAACAAACGAAAATAATAATGATTTTGAACTTGAAGTAAATTTAGCTCTTGAAGGTGTAAATCTTGGGCCAGATATTGAAAGTTGTCTAGGGGATAGTATTGTTTTGAATTCCAATATTGATGACCCCTCAGGTTTTACTTTCCAATGGTTCCTTAATGGTTTAACAATAACTGGTGCTGATGATCCTTTGTATATAGTAATTGAAACTGGAACTTATCGAGTTGATGCTACTAACTCTACAACTGATTGTGAGTTAACAGGAGAAATATTTGTAAATTTTAATGCACTCCCTATCCCAGGAATTCCGGATGATTTAGCTGTATGCGATGAGATTCCTAACGACGGCTTTGCAGCATTTGATTTAACGCTTCGTGATGCTCAGATTATAAATAGTCAGCCTGGTACTTTTGTTACTTATTACCAAACAGAGGCTGATGCAGATGCTGGATCAAATGCCTTAGCGAGTCCTTATACCAATACAACTCCCGATTCTCAGACTGTA
>Ga0233427_10002834_pt1 | contig 15762 bp, 11 predicted proteins | sample SI_118_April2016_5_FD_179885 | JGI IMG/M metagenome (GOLD analysis project Ga0233427, IMG submission 179885) | Seawater microbial communities from Saanich Inlet, British Columbia, Canada - SI_118_April2016_100_MG | ecosystem: Environmental > Aquatic > Marine > Inlet | place: Canada: British...
TCGCCATCGCAAGTGAGCACAAACAAGTCTTCGTCAGACAAGTTATGCCATTGAGAAAAGTCATCGAGCTCAATAGATTTTGAATCGCTTGTTTCGGTGATCAAATGCAAGGCCGAATTTTTCATACTACCCTAATTACGTGACGATTCGTCAGATGTTGGCGAAAAATCGGGGTTTTCTAACCCTTTTCGTGGGGCATCTACATCTGATTCGTTTCCCGCTGCTGCGTCAATCGCAGAAGTGCTTGTTTGGCGAGTGATGTTACGGAACTTTTGGTCGCGCATATTCAGCAACTCTTGATGCGAAAGAGCGCCCAACTCTTGTATGCAATTCTCGATGTAATCAGCAACGCTAGATATCGCGGCTGCTGGCTCGTTATGGGCCCCGCCAACAGGTTCAGAAATTACATCATCAACAATGCCCAGCTCAAACAGCGAATCGGCCGTCAGTTTAAGAGCTTCAGCGGCATCTTCCTTGCCATCAGCACTACGCCATAAAATAGACGCGCAACCCTCTGGTGAAATCACCGAATACCATGAGTTTTCAAGAATTGCAACCTTGTCGGCGATTGCGATTCCTAGCGCTCCACCAGAACCACCTTCTCCGATAACGATTGAAATGATTGGGGTATTAATTGAAAACATCTCGTAGATGTTCTCGGCAATTGCCCTAGCCTGTCCGCGCTCTTCGGCACCAACACCTGGGTAGGCCCCTGGGGTGTTGATTAAACAAACAATCGGCAACCCCATCCGTTCGGCAAGTTTCATCTTACGCAAAGCTTTACGATAACCCTCAGGATGAGATGACCCAAAATTGCAAGAGAGGCGGTCTTTGGTATTTTGCCCTTTGCGCTGGGCTATCAGCATAACGCGATGCCCGCGAATGGTCGCAAGCCCAGTAGCCATCGCTCTATCATCGCCAAACAAACCATCGCCATGAAGCTCAACCCAGTCATCACACATATGCTCGATGTAGTTGGTAGTCAGTGGCCGGTCAGGATGGCGTGCAACTTGAACGCGTTCCCATGAGCTGAGATCACTATAAATTTCAGTAGTTAGACGCTGCAACCGATCTTGGTAGAAATCTATCTCTTCCTTCAAGTCATGCGAGGTGCGCTCCGCAAGCTCTTGGAGCTCAAGCAATCGACTACGGACGTCTTCTATTGGCTTCTCGAACGGCAAAGCCGAAAGCCCTGAATTTTCTTTTTTGTTCTTTTTAGCCATAAAGCAATGAACGTGCTTGGTAAGCACTTGGGTTACTACTAGAATACACTAAACTTGGTCCCAAAGACTACCAAAATCATGAATCAAAACGCCTGGCGTGTCGAACTAGAGCTTCTCCCTAGCCGCAAAGATCCCCTTGGCGGTGCTGCCACCGCTACTCTAAACGATTGCGGGTTGTCCATAAACAGCGACTTGCGTGTCGGGCGCGGCTACCTTTTGCCTCCCCATTTACAGCGCGAAGAAGTAGAAACTATCGCGTCACGTTTGCTTGCAGATAAAGTGAATGAAGTGACTACTATTATCGCTCCAGATGAAAAACCACAAAACGGCACTTCACTCTTGGTTCGACGAATGGCTGGTGTCTCTGACCCTGAAGCCGAGACAGCTTTACGCGCGCTTGACTTGCTTGAAATAGATCTCGGCGGAAACCGTTTAGAGACTTATCGCAGTTACCGTTGTGTAGAAGATGTAGATGATCAACAGTTTTTGCAAATTGCTGGCAGCGAGTTGGCAAACCTAACCATAGAAGAGGCAATGCTTGCTTGCGACGACCTAGCTCTTCATCCTACGCCCACACCTCGCAAGTCTTCACGCCGTGAAATTGCACTACGTGATTTAAACATTGAGCAACTCCAAGCAGTTTCTAAAGACATGTCTTTGGCTCTTACTGGCGAAGAGATGCAAGCAATCCAAGACTTCTGTAATAAAATCGGCCGCGAACCTACCGACGCAGAACTTGAAACACTTGCTCAAACTTGGTCTGAGCATTGCAAGCATAAAACTCTGACCGGCCCTGTTAATTTCAAAATGCTTGATGCCTCTGGTGCCGTTGTCGAAGAAACTCATTACGACAATCTGCTCAAAGAAACTGTTTTCGCGGCAACCCAAAAACTTTCACCTGAATGGTGCTGGAGTGTTTTCAAAGACAACGCTGGCGTTATTGCTATGACCGACGAGATTGGCATCGCCGTGAAAGTAGAAACTCACAACCACCCTAGCGCACTCGACCCTTATGGCGGCGCCGGAACAGGCATTGGTGGTTGCATCCGCGATATTCTTGGCACAGGCAAGGGGGCGCGACCGTTTGCTTCTACGGACGTATTCTGCGTCGGACCAGAAGATATTGCCGACGCAGATATCCCGCCAGGCACGATGCATCCTAATCGAGTTCTTGATGGAGTCGTTGCAGGCGTGCGCGATTATGGCAACCGCATGGGCATTCCTACTGTTGCTGGAACAATCATTCGGCACCCTGGTTACGTAGCTAATCCCTTGGTATTCGCCGGCTCTATTGGTGAAATACCGCGCAAGTATGTTGACAAAGAAGCCGTACCTGGCGATTACATCATTGCCTTCGGAGGACGCACTGGTCGCGATGGCATTCATGGTGCTACTTTCTCTTCTGAGGCTTTACACGAGGATAGTGAGTCTGTTGATTCTGCTGCCGTGCAAATTGGCGATCCAATTACTGAGAAAAAAGCACTCGACGTTTTGCTTGAGGCTCGCGACGCCGACTTGTTTAGTGCAGTGACTGACTGTGGCGCCGGTGGATTCAGTTCTGCAGTTGGCGAGATGGGTGAAGAAATTGGTGCAGAAGTTGACCTCGAACAGGCGCCGCTTAAATACTCTGGTTTAGATTACTGGGAAATCTGGATTTCCGAAGCTCAAGAGCGAATGGTCGCTTCATTGCCAAAAGAAAACCTTAGTGAGATGCAGAGTTTATGCGAAAAGCATGATGTCGAATTAACTGTGCTCGGAACTTTCTCTGACCATAAGCGATTAGTATTGCGCTGGCACGGTGAAGTTGTTGCCGACATGCCAATGGAATTTTTGCATGGTGGTGTTCCGCAACCGCTTAACTATGCAACTGCAGCGTGCCCTCCCGAAAACTCTACGGCATGGCCAGAAAAGTTTGATTGCGAGCGACTGCTACTTCAAACGTTGGCTCACCCTTCAGTAGCTTCTAAAGAATCTGTTGTTCGACAATATGACCATGAAGTGCAAGGCGGAACAATTCTGAAGCCTTACCAGGGTGCCGACGGTAATGGTCCTGGTGACGGCACAGTAGTCAAGCCACGACTTGACTTGCCACAGGGTGTGGCGATTGGTTGTGGTATTGCTCCACGGATGGCAGAAATTGATGCTTATGCTGGCACCGCTAACGCTATCGATGAAGCTATGCGCAATGTCGTTGCAGCAGGAGGAAATCCGCACCGTACAGCAATTCTCGATAATTTCTGCTGGGGTGACTGCCGTAAACCTGATCGACTTGGCTCTTTAGTTTTGGCTGCCCAGGCATGCTATGACCTTGCTGTGGCTTACGGCACACCGTTTATTAGTGGCAAAGATTCACTCAACAACGAATATCGGGTTGGAGATGAAGAAGTAGCTATCCCTCCTACTTTGCTATGCACCGCAACTGCAATCGTAGATGATTGCGCCAAAACCGTCGGAACCCATCCAACGGCTTCTGGCAATTTGATAGTGCAAATCGGCACTAGCTCTGACGCCGGCGGAGGCTCTGTCGCGAGTGATTTACTCGAACTTAGTGACTCACGTGTTCCGCGCCCTCTCCCTGAAAAAGCTGTGGCAACTTTCGATGCAATCCATCAAGCGATTGGTGAAGGTTTAATTTCTTGCTGCCATGATTTGAGCGAAGGTGGATTAGCTGCTGCGGCTGCCGAGATGGTTATTGGTGCTGATGGCCTTGGCGTTGAAATCGATAGTGCGCTGGCGCCGAGCGATGGCGAGCTAACTAGCCTAAGCACACTTTTTGCTGAGGCGCCAAGTCGCTTCATCGCAGAAGTTAGCCCTGACAATCTTCAACGATTCGGTGAAGTGATGCGCTCAGTGCATTGGGCGAGCATTGGCGAAGTCACTGACACAAGCACCCTGCACATCAAACATAATGGTGATTCACTACTTTGCGTGTCGCGCGAATCACTTGCAACTGCAAATCAAGTTCCAGCATGAAACCAAAAGTACTCCAACTGTTTGCCTCTGGCATAAACTGTGACCGCGAACTGCGCTATGCGTTTGAACTTGCTGGCGCTGAAGTCTCCGAAGTCCACATCCGAGAATTAATTAATTCTCCAGAAATGATTCGTGAGTGCGACGTGTTTGCAATTCCTGGCGGCTTCACTTACGGTGACGACTTAGGCGCTGGACGAGTGTTGGGCCTTGAAGTAGAGAAATTTTTGTCAGCAGAACTGCTGGCGCTGCATGAACGTGGCGGGTCAATTTTCGGAGTATGCAACGGATTCCAGGTGCTAGTCAAAGCGGGCCTGCTGCCGCAAGTAGATGGTGTTGAAGTGTCTTTAACCTGGAACACCTCGCACCGCTTTGAATCGCGTTGGTCAAGAATGATTGTCGAAGAATCTATGTCGCATATTTTGCCAGCAAACAGCGTCTTGCCTGCGCCGTCCGCCCATGCAGAAGGGCAAATCGTTCTCGCGCGCGGCAAGGATGATGTGATAGCTCTAGAGCAAGCAAACGCTATTGCACTACGCTACTGCGACCGCGAGGGCAACACTACTGAGAATTGGCCAGATTGTCCTTCAGGCTCAATTGGCGCAATCGCTGGATTGATATCTGCTTCTGGGCGTATTGTTGGCATGATGCCCCACCCAGAGCGTAATCTTTCCGTACTGCATACTCCAGACCGCGGAAACGGCGCCTGGGGAGACGGTAGCGAGGGTCTAGCCTTCTTTAAGGGGCTGCTCGCACCATATATGGCTATCTGCGAAAAGGCCTAATTTTTCCTAAAGAGAAGGTGATTGCTGCCGCAAATGTGGCGTGCAATCACCTTCTCAGCGTTTTCATACGCAGTTGTTCAAGTTTGAGCATACTTTGCGTACACAATGGTCTCTAGAGTCTCCAGCGACTCCTGAGCAGTTATGTAATTATGAAGACAATTGGTTGAGCAGTTTCCAAAACAAATATCTTGGCGCGACAGAACAAGAATTGATGCGAGTGATTGCACATTCATCCTGCGTCATTGTTTCTGATTTTCATCCCCTTAAAAGATCGCGTCAAGATTTTTCTACCATCATTGAATTGATGAATATAAGTACTCCAACAATTGCAGTGTTGGAGTTATTGAATAGCGATGTGTCCATCAAGTCTGGTTCGCGCTATCAGGATATAAAACTTGAGAATGGTTGGCCACTTCATCAAAGTTACCCTCAACTATTCGACAACGACTTGCAAGCAAAGTATGACATCGTTGGCGCCTGGATTGATGGGAGCCCGAGTGAGCGAGATGCTTATGCAGCATCCGTAGCAGCGAATCTCAACGAGAGTCAACCGAACTCCAAACTCGCATTTCATTTTGGTGACTGGCATTTAGCAAAGCAGCATTTGCCGCAAGAATTGGAGCAACGAGATATTTCAGCGACTGCAGTACACCTGTCGCCATCCCCTCTATGGGACAAAGTTAACAAGCGAGATTTTGATGAAGTAATACGGTTGAGCGACAGTGAATGGGCGTGGATGCGCACCCCACCCCTGGCACATGCTGCGGCCTTTTTGCTCGATTTTGGCGCTTGTGATTCGGAAGAATACTCTGAAGAGCTTTCGTTTTTAATTGAAATCGCTGCGACAAACTTAGCACGAAGCTTAGATGTTGAGCAACCGCAATCGGCATTCGAAGTAATGCAGGCGGACGAATGGCATAACTTTTACGACAGCCTTGATACCGAGTCGCAGCAATCATTTAATGCTTGTCCAGAGTATGCGGTTTTCCACCCACGACTCGCAAGGATGTGGATTCCATCTGAAGTCGATGCGAATCAAATAATTCAGGGAGCGGCTCACCTTCTTTATTGTCAGCAATACGCTACTGGAAATGCCTTTATTGACGCTTTCAGAAGTGCGCTGTTGCGGAACTTGTGCAGCATAACAATTAATCCGTTCTACAAATTGCCAGATAATTGCTACAACAGTGAAAATCAGTGGGTTGAGCGGGGGGCCTTCAAGCTAGCTAAGGACATCAGCTGCCATGAACATACGTCTATCCAAAATATATTGAGAAGTTTAAAACATGTTGAGCTTAGGGACTACGAATTGCAGTCTCTTCGCGATACAATCGGGGTAGCCTAGTTAGGCGCTACCTCAAATGAAAACCACTCGCTTCCTACTTATTCCTGCCCTGCTGCTCGCTTCGTGTGCTGGGCCACTTATTATAGCCGGTGTTGGTGCTGTTGCTGGCGTATGGACTGTTGACGAATTTCGCAATGACTCTGGTGAAGTTTTGCTGAATTCTAGCCCACAAGACGCATTTGCAATTTGCCAAGCCACTATAAACTCACAAGAAAACATTAGCGATCTTGTTGTCACAGGCGGTTCATTGCGAATTGAATTCAAGCAAGAACAAGTCCATTATTCAGTGATGGTAATGTTGATGCCACAAAACGGTCAATTCTGCAAACTTCGCGTTATCGCTGCCGAGTTCGGAATGCGAGGTCGCGCAGATCTAGCTGAAGCTCTTGCTGAAGATATCGCGTCGAGACTGTAATCAATATCTATTGGCAAGCTGCACACAGCCCTTCAAGGCGCAGTGTATGGCCTGTCAAATTAAAGGACTGCTCTGCGGCCACCTCGTCTTGAATGCGCTCGATATCTGCAGAGAAGAATTCAATAATCTTTCGACAAGACAAGCAAACCATATGGTCGTGGTGTCCGGCTTCACCAAGATGCTTTTCATAAAGGACTGTACCCCTACCATCATTCATCGTAGACAAGAAATCGGCTTCAGCCAATAACGATAAGGTTCGATAAACAGTAGCCCGTGATGCGTTGGCGTCATCTTCTAAAACCCAAGCATACATTTCATCGGCAGTAAAGTGTTCTGGGCTAGACCACGCTATTCGTAAAATGTCGCGGCGCGGGTTAGTGACACGCAGGTTTTTGCCGCGCAAAAACTCTTCGAAAGCATCGAGAGCTCGTTGGTAATTAATAACTCACCCCGCCAGCTAATTCGGCTGCCAAGCCAATATCGGTGCGCATCTGCTTGCCTTCAAACTCGATCTTCTCAGCGGCAGCGTAAGCTTTTTGACGAGCATCGGCAATAGATTCGCCCAATGCGGTAACTGCCAGCACTCTACCGCCATTTGTTTGCAATTGCCCATCGACAATTTTGGTACCAGCATGAAACACTTGCAAAGACTCAGACTGCTCGATGTTATCGAGCCCGGTTATTGGCAAGCCCTTCGGGTAATCACCAGGGTAGCCAGGTGAAGCCAAAATAACTGTACATGCCGGAGATGGAGTCCAGTCAGGTGCATCTAATTCTTCGAGCGTGCCGTCTGCACACGCCTTTAAGTAAGGAACAATGTCGCTAGTGAAACGCATCATGAGCACTTGCGTTTCAGGATCACCAAATCGCACATTATATTCAAGTACTTTAGGGCCACCGGCGGTCATCATAATACCTGCAAACAGAACACCTTGAAAGCGCCGCCCTTCGCGCATCATTCCATGAATTGTGGGTAGCAAAATATTACGTTCGATGGCGTCGTTTGCGCGAGAACTTAATTCAGTGTTTGGGCTAACAGCACCCATGCCGCCAGTATTGGGGCCGTTATTGCCATCGAGCAACGCCTTGTGATCTTGACATGTCTCTAGAGGAATAAAAGTACGGCCATCAGTTAAGCAAAAAGCCGAAATCTCTGGCCCCTCAAGAAACTCCTCTACAAGCATTAGTTTGCCAGCGTCGCCAAAGCGCTTTTCTTGCAAAATTTCGCAAGCAGCGTCCTTGGCCTCACGAGCATCTTGACAGATAATTACACCCTTACCAGCAGCAAGGCCAGAGGCTTTAATCACCAAAGGGTATTCGACTGCGCCTTCGAGGTATGAAACAGCTTGGTTGTATTCGCGAAAAGATCGTGAGGCGCCTGTCGGAATGCGGTTACGGTCTAACAATTCTTTACACCACACCTTTGAGCCTTCGAGCTCGGAAGCGCTGGCAGTTGGGCCGAATGCGGAAACACCTGCTGCGCTCAGCTTATCGACCAATCCATTTACCAAAGGTTCTTCTGGGCCGACAACTACCAAGTCAATACTATTCCTCTCGCAAAAATCGAGTATGCCATCGCTGTCATTCACATCGATATCTACATTAGCACCAAGTTTGTCAGTGCCAGGATTACCTGGCGCTATATACAGATTACTCATCAATGGTGATTGAGCGATCTTAAAGGCGAGGGCGTGCTCACGTCCTCCGGAACCAACTAGCAGAATGTTCATCATCTTATTTTAGCAACTTATCGCTTCAAGCTCAGCTTAACAATTTCGAAAGTATCTGGCGACAGCTCATTTTGCTCTGAAATACGCTGCAACTGTTGTTTCATCAACGCCGAGCGAGATGGCTCATAGCGGTGCCATTGCGCAAATGACCCAGCGATGCGCGCGGCAATTTGCGGGTTAAGCTTGTCAAGCTCTAGAACGCAATCGGCAACGAAACGGTAGCCCTCGCCGTCAGCAGAATGGAAGTGAACGGGGTTGGCGGCAAAAACGCGAATTAAAGAGCGCACCTTATTTGGGTTTCGAATGTCAAACGACTGATGTCCTTTCAGAGATACAACTCGTGCCAAAGTGTCAGGAGCAGTGCTCGAAGCCTGGACTGCAAACCATTTGTCAACCACCAATTCTTGATGCTGCCATTTTTCGAAGAAATCTGACAGCACTGTCTGGCGCTGCGAAACATCTAAGTTAGCTAGGCACGAAACAGCGGCAATGGAGTCTGTCATGTTAGAAGCAGTGGAGTACTGTGATGCGCACAATTCGGCACCATCAACATTGCTGGCAATGCTTAAGTATGAAAGGCAAGTGTTACGTAAGCGACGCCGTCCGATTTGTTGTTGGCTTGGTCGATAGTTTTCTTCGCTGGTCAGAGCTTGATACATTGCACTGAACTCGTCGCACAAGGCGTTGGCTATAGCGAGACGAACAACTTTGCGCGCATTGTGAAGAAGTTCTGGATCAACCACTTCTAACTGCGCACTCAGAGCAGCATGACCAGGCAAAGCCAATAGATATGATTTCATTCCTGGGGAGAGCGACTTATCTGTTGCGACCTGGTGAACTGAATCTATAAACGTTGTGTTGGGTGTTACCGCCCTGCCTTCAGCGAGATCATCCATAACTTGGAAAATAACGCGCGTGGCAAATCGTTGCCCTGCCTCCCAGCGATTAAAGGTGTCGGTGTCGTAAGACATCAATATTTGCAAATCGCTGTCGCTTTGATCAAAATCGATATTCACCGGCGCAGAGAACTTGCGCAATGCGGAGACAACAGGCTCGCTAGTAACGTCTTCAAAAACAAACTCTTGTTGAGCGTCAGTAATTTCAAGGACGCGCTCTGCTGAAATTTCATTGCCGCTTTTATCAAACAGCGCGGTCAGCATCGGGATATGAAACGGCAACTTGTTATCTTGCCCAGGAGTCGGCTGACAACTCTGTGTACAATGCAGAGTCAGCCGTTGAGCAGCTGAATCATAGCTAGAAGAAAGTGACACCCGTGGAGTGCCAGCCTGCGAATACCAGCGTTCGAACTGAGTGAGATCGCGGTTGTTGGCGTCGGCAATAGTGTGCCGGAAATCGTCACAAGTTACTGCTTGACCATCATAACGCTCGAAGTACAAGTCTGTGCCGCGGCGGAAGCCTTCAGTTCCGACCAAAGTATGCATCATGCGAATAACCTCAGCGCCTTTGTTGTAAACAGTTGACGTATAAAAATTATCCATTGCAACGTAAGAATCAGGACGGATTGGGTGAGCCATCGGCCCCATATCTTCACGGAATTGAACCGAACGCAATACATTGACATCATCAATACGCTTTAAGGCGGCGTCACCCATGTCAGCACTAAATTGCTGATCGCGGAATACCGTCAACCCCTCTTTCAGAGTTAACTGAAACCAATCTTTACAAGTGATTCGGTTTCCGGTGTAGTTGTGAAAATACTCGTGACCAATCACGCCTTCGATACCTTCATAATCACTGTCGGTAGCGGTTTGTGGAGATGCAAGAACATAAGCAGTATTAAAAACGTTTAACGACTTGTTCTCCATGGCCCCCATGTTGAAATCGCCCACTGCCACGATGTTATAAATATCTAAGTCATACTCGAATCCGTACACTTGTTCATCCCACTTCATGGATTCAATTAAGGATGCCATGGCATAACCAAGTTTGTCAGAATTTTCATGCTCACTGTAAACATATAAGTCTACTAACCTTCCGCTACAAGTTTCGAAAGTATCGTGCAGCACCCCAAGATCACCTGCAACTAAAGCGAACAAGTAGGACGGCTTTGGATGCGGGTCGTGCCATTCTGAAAAATGCCGGCCGTCTTCCGTATCTCCCTCGTGTACTTTATTGCCATTACTAAGCAACACTGGGTACTTGTCTTTAGCAGCACTGAGTCGGACATTAAATGTGGTCATCACATCAGGGCGGTCGAGGTAATAAGTTATGCGCCGGAAGCCTAAGGCCTCGCACTGAGTGCAGAACATAGAACCAGACTGGTACAATCCAGATAATTGAGTGTTTAGATGTGGCTGTATTTTAACCACAGTAGTAAGAGTAAAACTATCCTCAACATTTTTTAGCAGCAAACCCTCGTCTGAAATAGCGTACGAGTCTTTAGGCAACACACTGCCGTTGATGTATATTTCCTTCAATTCAAGCCCTTCGCCATCTAGTTGCAACTCTGTGGCGACAGAACCCTTGCGGCGGCTGAACTGAAGCTCTGAGCGCACCAAAACAAACTCATCGTCTAAATGAAAATCTAAATCGACCTTATCGATGCAAAAATCGGTTTCGGCGTAATCTTTGCGGTACTTAACCTGGGCAGTTGTATCTGACATGAGATGCAGATTTTAGCCCTGCGCCAAGATTAATGTTAGTGCTGCAACTGGTGACTACCAATTTTTGCGATATATTCTTGGGCAGCGTGGTGCTTAGGGTCACCAACCTGAATTTCTTGCATCGTGGCAACGGCAAGATCTTCTTGTCCTGTTATCCAATAATGTATCCCTAACTGAAAAAGCACCTCGCCAAAACCAGGTCGCGCAACTAACACTTTTGCCATTGCCTGCTCAAAGCCTTTGGAATCGCCTGACATTAACTGGTGCCATCCGTGTATGTAGTCATTTCTTTCGTGACCGGCATACGAAATAGCTGACACTCTTGAAGCGAGTGTATCTGCCTCTTCGAGGCTGTAGATTGACTCAACTTTAAGAGGAGGTGTCAGTTCACCCCGCAAATACGCCATGCGCAAACTAAAACTCTGGTCAAAATAATGGTCGCGAAGTAAGGCCTGAGACTGGACTGTAGCCGCATGAGAGAAGAATAACACACCAATAAGTAGCGCCGCGAACTTTGCTTTTTTTCTAACAACTCTTTTTTTCATCTTCTTAAGGTATAAGCCTCCATATGCAGCGACTAAACCTAATCCGAGCGCAAGAAGGAAAGATACAGCGCCAAAAAGATCGTGAGTGGCGAAGAAACCAAAAAGAAATCCGCAAGCTAGCAGGGCTTCGTCAGCCCACGGTAAAGGGGTGGCGCCAGTAGCTGTCTTTGTTTTAGGCGAACGCAACACTGTTGGTTTGGACAGCTGAAAACTTAAGGCTTGATTGGGGCAAGCAGCTACGCAATCGAGAGTTTTCATACAGTTAGAATCAACAACTGCGCCAAAGTCTTTTATCTCTTGATGAACGATTACGTTTGAGCTACATGCTTTAGTACATGACATGCAAGAATTACATTTTTCGTTATCGACAACAATTCGGCCGACAGAAAAAGAATCACTTGCGCCGATGATCGCACCATACGGACAAGCGTATGCGCAATAAGCTTTGTTACCCAACAAATAAACTACATAGCAACCGGCTATTAAAAATGTAATAATCGAAACAGTAGGACCAGGGAATGTTTTCCAGAAACTCTCTGTCACCCATTCAGCCGAGTGTTGAATATTTGTGTCGGCGGCCATACGAGAATACATCGGTACTAGAAACATCCACACAAATGCTGCTACCGGTACCAAACGTAGGACTCTTGAGCGCAATGGCCGAATGCGGATGTTCATGCGCCTCAACAACCATGCGCAGCCATCTTGAACGGCGAGTAAATGGCAAGCCCATCCGCAAAAAAATCTTCCTACAAATAAAGTACTGACGACTGCCACCGCCAAGACAATAAGCCCAGGTGTAATAACTTTACTACGCGAAAAGGATATTGCCTCAGATGGCTCAAGTGGTGCAACACTACTACCCGTCATCAGCCAATGAGCGATGTGTGCAAGCATGGCTAGTTGCACTAACACTAAAACTAAAGCTCGCCGTCGCGAATTACGCAGACGGCGAGCTTTGGCTTGGGTTAACTCCGTCAATGGTTATTGAGGGACTTGTGCGTTCACAAAAGAGTAAGGCGCAGCGGGTGGCTTGAAGCTGAATAATGCTACCTTGTGCGTACGCGGTGGAGTGTTAGCGACAAAAGAGAAGCTATACGCGCTTCCCCAACGAACAGCATTATTGAGCGGAGAGTTTTGGTACGAACCACCAACCCACGCCATTATGCGACTATTTGTTCCGGGGTAAAGACCCTCGTATTCAAACCAGTCAGTTGTGTTGAAAACTTCGTCACTGTGGTAATCAACGTCATTGAAGTACTGATTGCTCAAGACGACATTTGGTCGGATAGGTACAGCAAACGCACGCACTGAGACATCGGAGTCACGGTTATAAACAGTATATGAATAGTGCCAATCGCCATTACCCAAATCGGTTGCCTTTGAAGCAACAAACGCGCTACCATCATTAGGTAGTTGTAGTTCACTTATAGTCACGTTTGGATCAACCGATTTCCAAGCATCAATCGCATATTCTTCGCGGTGAGTGTTACCGACAAAGCTTACACCGAAGCTAGAACCATTAGAGAAGGCGACTTCGCGCCATGAAACGTTGTTAGCTCCATTTCCTTGCATTGCGCAATCTTCAGGTGTTAGATATTGGATTTCAACAAAGTAGCGAGCACCAGCGTTTAATGTTTGATCTAAGTCGTCATTGTCAACAATAACACGACGTGCTAGTCGACCAGAATATGAAGGATCTAGAACCGGAGGGTATGGGAAGTACCCTGAATAGGCATTAATTTCTGAACGCGGGCCGAGGTCTGACTGAAAGCCGTTTAGCCATGCGCTGTATGGGTCGGAACACCCTACACCAAGAGTACCTGAACCAGTTGGGTTACAGGTGTTGCACAAGCTCTGATCAAGTGCAGCAAAACCGTGCTTAACCCAATTGAGACCAATCTGTTCAAACATCCCGTCTTTTAAGCGGAAGAGATTGGTGGAGATGACTGGGTGATTGTTGTTCCAGGATGTCCAGGTGAGTTCATCATTGCCGATGTTACATGACACAGAACCAAAGCTAAAAGACGACTGCGAGCCGCTTTTGCCATGAGAACTATAATCATAAATATCGCCAACGATTACGTCGGGCTGAGCAATAAGATTATTATTGGCCGAAGCAGTCAATTGACTAGCGACAAGGCCTACGAGAGTGCTACCAACTACTAAGACCGGAAGCGCGATGCGGGAAAGAGGAGAATTCATTTTTTTTTGTAATTAAAGGGGTTATACAAGTATAGCTAATAATCAAGCCTATGCTGCCTGTCTAGCCGCTTTATTTGTGCTTCAAGAGCCTGAGCCTCGCTTCTAGAGGCAATATTCCCTATTTTTTTCACAAGACTCCAGGGCCGCCCGCCTCGTGTCGACTTGGCGCCGCCAACAATTTCACCATTGTGCTGCGCTAAACGCTTGTCAAAATCTAGGCAAACTCCTACGTAAGTACGGCGATTATCCGAAGAAGCGAGAATGTATACAATCCATTTTTTCTCATTTTCTGAAGAAGATTTGCTGTTTGTGGTGCGCTTTGCCATAGCGACTACTATTATATGCGCCAATGGATGTGTGCGCTCGTAGCTCAGCTGGATAGAGCATCGGACTTCTAATCCGACGGTCGAGGGTTCGAATCCTTCCGGGCGCACCATTTCCCCTTTAAGGGAGTGCTGAGAGTTTGCGGAGAACACTAGAAGCAGTGTTCATGGTCAAATTTTGGCTCAGCTGTTTGGGTGTGTCAAATAGGATTACAGAGCTTCACAATTTTTAAATAAAATGATAGACTTTCTGCAATGACTTCCAATAAATACCGTCCGGATATTGACGGCCTTCGTGCGGTCTCAATATTGGGCGTTCTCTTATACCATGCTAATCTTGGGTTGCCTGGTGGCTTTATTGGCGTTGACGTTTTTTTTGTTATTTCTGGCTTTCTGATTGGAAGAATAGTCTTGAACGATTTGCAGAGCAACAGGTTTTCTTTAATTGAGTTTTGGGCTAAGCGTATACGACGCATTTTGCCAGCAGTTAGCTTCGTAGTTGCTGCAACACTAATTGCAGGATACTTCCTTTTGATTCCAGCAGATTATTCAAATCTGTCCCGATCGGCCGTTGCTCAGTCGTTGCTCAGTGCAAATATCTTTTTCTTTAGAAACGCCGGTGATTACTTTAGCCAATCAGCAGAGTTTAAACCTTTACTGCACACATGGACTCTTTCGCTAGAAGAACAATTTTATATTTTATTTCCACTCGTATGTGCTTTTTTGTATAAGTTTAATAAAAAGACAATTGGTGTCGGTTTATTTATCCTTGCTTTAATTTCTTTCTTATTGGGAATATCGCTGATTGACTCACATCCTCAACACTGCTTTTATTTGTTGCCCACAAGGGCGTGGGAGCTCATATCTGGCACCCTGTTGGCGATATATTTGCCACGCTATCCCATTGCTCGCAAAATCGGAGATGCACTAACAACTATTGGACTGCTCGCAATTATGTCCGCTATGCTGTTTTTTGATAGCGAAATTAATTTTCCGGGGGCATGGACGTTAGTGCCTGTTTTTGGTGCGATGGCGATTATCACAGGTGGCAATAGTGCTAAGGGAGTTGCCTCAAGAGTTCTGCGATCTAAAACATTCGTGTTTATCGGTGTGATTTCCTATTCGCTTTATCTTTGGCATTGGCCATTGTTTGCTTTCAGCAAAACTGTGTTTTTAGATATTAGTACTACGTTTTCAATAATACTTTGTATCGCATCAATAGGACTTGCATATCTGTCCTGGCGTTTTATAGAAAATCCATTCCGGCACAGCAAATTGCTGGCCAACAGAAGGATTGCTTTCATTTTTGCTAGCTTTGCAACAGCCTTTGTCGTTCTGCCCTCCGAGTTTATAAAATACAACAATGGGTATGAGGCTAGGTTTTCCTCCGACCATCTATCACTTATCGAAGATGTTACCTGGTCAGGCAATGAGCGAGCATCACTAAATGCTCAACCTTTGCCAATGGGGGAAATGATGACTATTACCAATGAATCCGTGCCAGACTTTGTTCTTTGGGGGGATAGTCACGGAATGATGTTAAGCAATACGATTAACAAACTAGCAAATGAGTATGAAATTAATGGCGAATCTTTCT
>Ga0233427_10002838_pt1 | contig 15751 bp, 17 predicted proteins | sample SI_118_April2016_5_FD_179885 | JGI IMG/M metagenome (GOLD analysis project Ga0233427, IMG submission 179885) | Seawater microbial communities from Saanich Inlet, British Columbia, Canada - SI_118_April2016_100_MG | ecosystem: Environmental > Aquatic > Marine > Inlet | place: Canada: British...
TTCCAGACGGTAATTGACAGCTCAGAAGACATCACGACGCTCAAGGTAGATCCGAGCAGTAACACGAAGAAAAAAAATTGGCGAAGCAAAAAGGTGATGGTTCTCATTTCCTCTTTCTTGTCTGAGTTAGAAACATTAGAGATTCGATTTTCAACTGCGGACTATCTTTTTTTAACCGCCCCTAACTGTTTGATTTATGGTGGGCCGTGCAGGGATCGAACCTGCGACCACCTGATTAAAAGTCAGATGGCCTAACTAACCGCTTAACTACTATATAAGTGTAGGCGTGATTAACGCCTCCCATTCATTTCAGATTTCACAGCAAGATTCGCCCGACTATCAGGAGTTTTATACTTTTCTATGGGAGGAAAGTGGAGCAACATTGGTGACGTTTGGACGATTCTCTAACGGACGTTGGATTCTGGGCTGACTTTGCCGTCCATCACCTTTTGGCTAACACCATAATAGCGCACGGTAAATGAAAACTCTTGGCCATGAGTGTCGATGTTATTAACAGCATCTTCGCCGCAATTAAATGAGACGGTTATTGTGCCATCTCCATTATTATCCCAGCGATGTGAGTTTACATTCCGGGTATTGGGCAGTAAGTAGCGAGCTGCGTCGTACGCTGTAATGGAAGTGAAGTAAACAGACTCAGGATCTTCAAATGCTGTCGTGAGACACTTATCTCCCGCCAACAATATCGAGTTGGCGTAAAGATTACCAACGCCAACCTCCGGGGAGGCCCCACCCCAACCGTTGGCATTTTCAAGATTCCACTGATGGCGATCAGTAATCTGGCCCGAGGTTCGTGGGAATGTGTATTTGAAGGGCGCGCCCCGAGTCTCAGCAGTCAGCCGTGCCGTCCATTCTTCTACCTCTGCGTAGTCATAGGGGAGAACATTATATGTACCGAATGCCAGCGTATCGATCTTTACTTTGTCCTGTGCAGCCCTTGCTGCTGCCAATCCCTTCTCAGTTCCGGTCCGGTAGATGAGAAAAGCGAACTGGGTCTCGATCTCTAGATCATAATCGCCAGCAGCGACAACGTAATGTTGGCCATGCCCTCCTTCTGTTACGACCTGCACCGACATATACACATCGACCTCAGGTATAGAGAATTGAATTCGCTTATTCTGAGCTTCCACAATAGCACTAGAGTAAAGGGTGTCATCGTTCATCTGCACCGTAGCAGCTTCCTTTCCACGAGGCGGTAGGTCTCGAAGATGAATAATGTTCTTGTTGGAACCTAAGTTGACCCAGTTGCGGAAGTTTCTTGCCGTCTCGGCTTCAGCATAGTTCGCCTCGGAGACAGGAATCATTTCAGTAGCATGGATTTTATTCATGCTAAGGGTGGTTACTGCGAGGGCGCTCATCCCTAACAATTTTAAAAAAGATTGCATATTGATCACAAAATCGCTCCTTCGAAACTTCAAAATTAGATCGAACCTATTTATTGGTCAATGGCGGGAGTTCTAACAAAGAACTTAGCGGACTATATTCTATTTCAAAAAGGCTTAGGACTCTTCGTTGTTTGGGTCTTCTGCAGGGAGATCGATAAAGTATCAACCATTCGAGGGTTGAATGGATATTCATTGGGAGAATTGGTATTCATCGGGAGACCACCTTTTCTCAAATCCTCGTAAGTGTCTGATTTATGGCGGGCCGTGCAGAGATCGAACCTGCAACCACCTGATTAAAAGTCAAATGCTGCAACCCACCGAAAGACTGCTATTGCAGTGTTATTGCAATTTCAGTATTCCAAACTTCTGGAAGTTTACAACGAGTTTTACAGTTACAACAGGAGTTTTTACTGCTTATTTGGGATATTCAGTGGAGCAACGTTGGTGACGTTACTGCGGTAGAACTTCTTTGTTGTTGCAGTGGACGCATGGCCAAGCCGTTCTGATGCAATCTCTAACTCATCTAGAGAGCCAACAAGGTTTCTGATTGAACGCTCAGAGAATCGCTTCTCCTTCGGTAGTTTGCGCTGCCATCTCTGCCACTGCGAATCAAAACCAGTACGGGTGTTATCTTCTTTTAACTGACATTCACCCTTTCTAGTCTTGAAAAGATACTTTGATAACGACTTACGCCTACGACACTCCTTGATGATCTCCCGCATCTCATCAGTCAGGCTGAATTGAAACGCCTGTTCGGTTCTATCTTCAGTCTTAGATAGCATGACCTCAAGATAATCGCCCTTGATGTTATGGACTGCCAGCCCAAGTAAATCAGCCTGCCGTAGTCCAGTGATCAACTTCAGGTTGCAACACGACTGAAGCATGGGATTAGCAATTTTGATTGCCTTCCTTACCTCTGCATCTGACGGTGTCCGCATCTTTGGCATCTACTCAGGGAACATTTTGAAGTTGTCGTTATGCATAGGGTGATCATTCCTCACGCCCCATTCAATTGATTTGGTGAAAACGTGTTTCAACACTGACATATGCCGGTTGGCCTGTTTCTCACCTAAACCCTTTGTTACTTGGTTCTTTAGGCAATCACGAACCTGATAGGCGTGTTGTGGTTTGAAGACCATCACAGCATTGCTACCAACCAGACTGCGGAGTTTATGGATATAAACCAACTCATCCTTCTGAGTGTATGTCGTCAAAAGATTTGGGGCATACAGATAGCGATTGAGTGTGCCAGACATCCATCAGCCGGTATAATCCAAATGTCTTTCTTAATTAGTAGATCAGACTGTTCCATATCTTTTGACGACTTACAATTAATTGGTACTATTCAATACGTGATTACAAGCCAAATGAAAGCACCAGAATTTCGAGTTCGTCGGTTATGGAGATTATCAGGAGGCGCCCCTTGGCTTTTCCTGAACTCACTGCTACTTCTCTTGGTTATAGCATTACCAAGTAGGATGACCGCTTGGTTTGATGGGTTACCATGGACGGGTGGGTCCGAGACAGTGTTGATGATGGTATTGATGCCAGCCTTGTTGATTCTCAACTGGCGATTCCTTTTCCGAAAGGGAGTGAGCGTTGCTCTGCTGATTCTGGTTGTAGTGAAGTTGACCTTGGCCTTTTCTGGCTCTGCGGAGGGGTGGCGGGTCAAAGTATACCCATCGGAAACGGATTATGAACGGGGCGCCTGGATCGAGACTTACGATACCTTATGGCAACCTCATGTATCAGGGTTACTTTTGAGACCATGGAGTGGCAAAAGAGACTTTCCACTCGAATGGGCAGGACTACTAATGTCCCAGGATATTTGGGCCAGCAGGTTCAAAGCCACCCCTACAAAAATGATCCCCGGATCCCCACCAAAATATGATGACATTCGGCCCGTTATTGAAGTCGCTGGAAGTGTACTATTCCAAGAACCTTCTGAACTGGTAATTGAGGCTGAAGGAGTTGTCAAAGGCTCAATACAACTCACAAATAGTGCTGGAGAACGGATACCGGTCAAACTGTTCGCCGCTGGGCAAGCCCAGAACGGTTCAAATGAAAAAAAACTAGTAGGGAAATGGAACGTTTCCGGGGCATTAGTCTATTTCGGAGATAACTGGACACTAAAGCCATACGTGGTGACTGAGAATAATGTTACCAAGTCGGCCTTCGATAGCAACACACTATTTAGGACAGATGTAAGCCACCTATCTTCGCCAGGTGTCGTCAATCTATTTCGCCTATTAAGTGATGGATTCGACTTGTCTCTCGCAAGTTTTTTTGTTGTCTGGATCATTTGGCTCTACCGATATCTGATAAAAAGAAATGTGCTTACTTGGCTACTCATTTTTTTCAGCTTTTCGAGCCTATTGTTACCCTTTGTATTTTCTGAAGCTCTCGATGCACTGACTATTGGACGTGGTGTGAATCTAGGTGGAGCACCCTTGGGTTTGGCATTACTCCTGTGTGGAGGAGGTTTATTCGGGGCAATTGCCTTATGGCCCTCAGTGAAACGAATGGTGGAGGGCAATATCCCCTTTTTTGTCTTTCTCCTATTTGGGCCTGCAATGTTTGTCTTCTATCTCATTCAGTGGTGGTCGGGACTGGATAAGGTGCCAGCCCTATCATCCCATGACGATTGGACAAATTACCAGATTTTTGCCTTTCGCATCGCTGTATGGGGGGAGGTATTATCTGGCGGTGGCGAAGGTGTATTCAGGTTCCAGCCGCTTTATCGTTATCTAGTTGCAATTTTCCATTGGCTCTTTGGCAAATCATTCGTACCACAACAGTTGTTCGACGTGTGGTGCGTATTGGGTGCCGCTGTCATTCTTTCTTCTATTGTTCGTCGGTTTTCTGTATCCAGTCAAAGCGCTTTGCTTGTGAGCATTTTGTACATCGTTCCAGTGCTGATGAGCCCAATTCGACATCATATTGGACGGGGTCTAACGGAACATACGGGAATGATTTTTTTACTCTTGGCGGCATGGTTATTGTCCCAACCAGGCAGAAAATGTTGGTTGCAGATTTGGCTATCTGGAATAATCAGTGTCCTAGGGTACTGGACCCGTCAGGATCACCTATTGGTTTTAGCCGTTCTAGTATGTTTATGGATAGAGCCGATTAACGGTACGACAACCAAGGTATGGTCTACCTTCCACGCTCGCATTCTAAGTGAATGGAAGCCAATTATTGTTTATCTTCTAATATTGATAAGCGGCGTTTTGGCATTAATGTTCAGAAACTGGATCGTTGGCGACCAGTCTGGAGTAGGAATTCCAGATATTTTGGTCGACGGACGTGGGGCGCCAATTCCAATTGAATGGCAACTGATATACTTTTTCAAAAAATTATACTTGATATTGATAATGAAACCTATGGGTCAAGTGCCCTCACCGTTTGCTATCGTCATGTTGCTAGGCGCATTATTTGGACTACTCGCACTTTTTTGGCGACCAACTTTGCTGCAAACGATCCCGATTTCCGTTGGATTAATGTTGTTTGCAGCCTTGATACCGTACTACTTTTTCGATTTCTATGCATACGGGGCCCGTTTCAGTATTCATGTGCTCCCAATCGCAACCGCATCGATGATTTTTGTGTTAGATCGATCGCTAAAGATCATTAGGTGACGAGAACAAGTTACAGAACTAAGCAAGGCAGACAAGACATCCATCTTGGCAGGATTTGACAAGAAACACTATACGGTGAACAAATATGTTATTCCAGAAAAAATTAGGATACATCTTTCACGGTTCAATATTGTATTATGACAAACAGAAATGTTCATACTATCTTTATGGAACAGTTGTTACTTGCATACACAAAAACTGGAAGATTCTCGGCTCCCCCCTTCATGTTTCTCTAGGTTAGAATGACGACTCATTACTCTTGAAGGTTTGACAAATTTAAGCAATGCTTTTCAAATATTCAAACCAAATCCTATAGTATTTGGTTATCAACACTTCTCGTCATTCTTGACTTTAATCATAGCCTAATTTAAACAAACTAGTGAACGTTCTAATTACTGGAGGCGCCGGATTTATTGGTAGTCATCTTTCAGATTTTATTCTGAAGCAAGGCCACGATGTTTATATTATTGACGATTTATCAACGGGTTCTATGAGCAATATTGCCCATTTAGAAAACAATCCTCGATTTCATTGTGCAATAGGCTCAGTATTGAACAAAGGAAAAACAGCTGAGTTAATATCGAAGTGCGACCAAATTTACCATTTAGCAGCATCCGTCGGAGTTAAACTTGTCGTTCAAGAGCCATTGATGACCTTTCGAAACAATATTGAGAGTACCGAGTTAATACTCCATTTAGCAAGCAAGTGCAACACTAAGGTCTTGATTACTTCGAGTTCTGAGGTATACGGAAAAAATGACAGCTTACCGTTCAAGGAAGATGACGACAGAATATTCGGTAGCGCGACTGATGTCCGATGGGGGTATGCACTGTCCAAGGCAACAGACGAATTCTCCGCACTTGGATACCACAATAAATTTCGTCTCCCAGTCATTGTGGTACGGCTTTTCAATACTGTAGGAGCTCGACAGACGGGGCAGTACGGTATGGTTATTCCACGTTTTGTACAACAAGCACTAAGGAATCAAGATTTGATTGTCCATGGTAATGGCAAACAACGACGATGTTTCACCGATGTATCCGATGTCGTGACTGGATTATCTTCGTTAATGGAGTCAGAAGAAGCCGTAGGAAAAATTTTCAATATAGGTTCTACGAATGAAATATCCATTATTGAACTAGCTAAAAAGATTGTCCGCCAAGTCAACAGTTCCTCATCAATTAAATTTTCAAACTATAAGGAGATTTATGGAGTAGATATTGAAGATATGCAAAGGCGGATACCCAGTTTAGATCATATATACAAAGTCGTTGGTTATATTCCAACGGTAGATCTTGACCAGTGCATTGACAATGTAATTACTTATTACACACAAAGATCAAACAAAGACTAGCTGAAATTCTGCCAATTTTTGTTAACTATTTTATAGAAGTTGGAATATGACATGAAGACGGTTTTCGCTTGATTCATCATGCTAAACACCACTTTTGACAATAACTCGTGGTTGTCGACATGCTCAGCCATTATCGATGACGTTTAGACCGATATCGAACTCATTAGAATTAGATAAAATTGAAACATTCCCTAAAAATGAAAACAGTTTTAGTACTTCCTGCATATAACGAGGAAGAATATATAGCTGAATTAGTAAAGCAAGGAAGAAGATTTGTCGATGAGGTAATAGTAGTTGACGATTGCTCACGCGACCAAACTTATCATCGGGCGATGGAAAGTGGAGCTTTGGTCCTGCACCACAAGATTAATTTAGGGAAATCATGTGCGATGAAGACAGGATGCGAAGCAGCAATAATATTGAATGCAGATCTTATTGCGTTAATGGATAGTGATGGACAGCATAAACCATCAGATTTACCGCGGTTTTTTAAGGAAATGGAACTGAAGCGTGCTGACATCGTCATAGGGGCACGTTCGCAAGAGAAAAAATCGCCTTTAGTCCGATTTTATGGAAACAAGCTTTTAGCTCTTTTAGTAGTCGCCTTGTTTGGTGTTCGTATAAAAGATATTCAATCTGGATTTAGAGTATTTCGATCAGAAGTTTTTCAGGGCCTCAATTGGGTATCAAACAATTATCATGCTGACGCTGAAATGACAGTCCGGATCGGAAAAAAAAGATTAGATTACAGTGAAATATCAATTGAGTCGATCTACATAGACAAACACAAGGGGATGACCCCTATAGATGGCATCGCCCTAGCACTAAATATAATTAAGTGGAAATTCACACTATGATTGGACTGCAAATATTAGGTGTAATGGTAAGTGTGATTGGTCTCTATATGACGTACTTATACCGTAGACGCAGTGACTTTACGAAACTCGAATTCTATAGTTGGTCGATCATATGGCTAGGTCTTTTAATGGTTGTACTTTTCCCCGCGTCGTTTGCGTTATTTGCACAGGCTTCATTCGGATTTTATAGGACACTAGATTTAGTTCTTGTTGTGAGTGTCGCTATCATTTTTTTTGTAGGATTCATGAACTATGCTGGTTTTTCAAGAATAAAAAAACAATTAGAAGAGTTCATCCGAAAAGAGGCACTTCAACATATGGAAAAAGAGAAAACTCAACAAAAATAGATATTCTCTATTGTGTGTCACTCGCAGACAAACGATAATGGACAATGTCAAGTTGATTAGGGGTTGGGACTAACCAGTGTGGCAATGATTTGATTATGTTCCCGGACCAGGCGTTCGCTACTGATGTAATAATCAGTTATCTGCACTACCCATTCATAGTTGAACCCATCGAACACGTTACATCCCCCTGAACCATTGGTTTTTGAGATTGTCAATCGAACAGCCCCTGGGGCAGATCAGCCCGGCGGCGTCCCGCTTACGGGTAAGGCCCCGAGCTCGCTGTCAGCTTTATATTTCAAGTGATCAAGGATGCGCTTGATCATCACTCGTCTTCCATGCAGGCGATGACTTTCATGGCGCCGCTGCAGGCGGGCAGGTCTAGATCTTGGATACCCATTTCAAGCGTTGTGCCTAGCTCATCGAGGCTCGGCGTTCGGCAGGGGTTCGGCTTCATGGCCTTCACCGCGATGAGCTTCGCGTTGCTGTCCCTAGTGTCCCGGGTTCTCGACCCCGAGGGCGCGGGCGACGTTTTCGTCGGCCTCTTCCTGCTGATCGCGGCGCACACCCTGCTCGAGCCGATCAACACCGCGATCGAGCGCTTCCCGGCGATCCGCAAGGAGCGCGCACCCGACACCATCGCCGACGTGCGCCGCTTCGGTCTGGTGCTGGGTGCAGTCGCGCTGCTCGGCTACATCGGCCTGGTGCTCACGCAGGGGCTCGTGGCGCTGGGCCACTTCTGCTTCCTGTGGGCGGACGGGGCGGTGGTCGCCGCCGACGAGGGGAGCGGAGGTAAGACGTGAGCACCCCGACCCACGCGCTCGACGATCGACCGGCCTACGAGCGCGCGACCGGCGCGATGCGCACTTCCAGCAGCGTAAGCGCGCCTCGCTTCGCCGCCCAGATCGCGGCCACGGTCGGTCCCTTTCTACCCCGACCGCTGGTCGAGTGCGACGTGATCGACGTCGGCTGCGGCTACGGCTACACCGCCGCCGAGCTCGCCACGCGCAGCCGGTCGGTCCTCGGCGTCGAGCCCTCCGCCACCCTCGCCGAGCACGCCGCCGCCGTAGCCGCCGAGCGCAGCCTACCCAACCTCACCATCCGACGCGGCGTGCTGGGTTCGGTGCCCGCTGAGACTGCCTTCGACCTTGCGGTGCTCGACAACGTCTTCGAGCACATCCCGGACCAGCCCGCTGCGCTCAGCCGCCTGGCCGCGATCCTTCGACCCGGCGGCGCGGCATTCATCCTGGTGCCCAACAAGCTCTGGCCAATCGAGGTGCACTACGGCCTGCCGCTGCTGTCGTGGCTGCCGCTGCCCCTCGCCAACGTCTACCTACGTGCCAGCGGTCGAGGTACCGACTACACCGATGCCAGCTACGCACCCACGCTCTGGCGGCTGCGCGCCCTTTTCACCGACCGACCCGAGTTCGACTGGCGCCTGGTGCTGCCCGCCGACATCAGCCTGACTCAGTCCGGAAGCTCACCGCTGTACCGCATGGGGGTGGCCGCGATCGAGCGCTTCCCGGCGTTGTGGCGGGTGTCCAAGGCCTTGCTGGTCGTAGCCACGCGTCGCGTGGACGTTTGATGCACGCAGCCGTTGACCGGTGGGCGCCTTTTCCGGCGGCCTTGGCCGCCATCACCGCGATTAAGGCGGTCCCTGAAGCTCTTAACATTGATCGATGAGTTTAGCCGGGAGTGCCTGGCCATTCGAGTCGGGTGCTGCTAAAGGGCCTAGAAGTCATTGAAACTCTTGCCGATGCCATGCAGATCGACGGTATCCCCGAATATATTCGCTCGGATAACGGACCCGAGATGATCTCTAAAGAGGTCAGAAATTGGATGCACCAGATCAGCGATCAGACCCTGTTAATCGAGTCTGCCAGCCCTTGGGAGAACGGCTAGAACGAGTCCTTCTAATGGCAAACTCAGGGTCGAATGCTTAAACTGAGAGATCTTCTATAGTCTCAAGAAGGCATAAATCATCATCGAACAGTGACTGATTCACTACAACACCCAAAGACCCCATTCAGCACTCGGTGACAAGCCCATGGTACCTGCGACCCAAGCTATCAAACCAAACCCAATCAATCAATCAAACGACCATCATGCAGTAAACACCAAATACTCTCACACCAACTGGACTGAATTATCGGGCAGGCCAGCACCGCTATCGCATTAAGGGGGGGAGGATTTGGTTAGAAGATTGGGCTAGGCATCAGCGTGAGGAAAGTACACACTGGAGCGTACTGGATAGCCCGCTCATCAACAAGTTTAACGATACCTTCGATGTGCTTGCAACATACAAAAGTAACTACCACCGTGCGGAGGAGATAGATGAGTGGTATCGGTCAATTAATCTTGGAGATATCCAGTTGTTCGAACATCGCACAGATGGTTCTGCGAATATTGTCGTTATCGGTGTTACGATGTCTGAATAGACGACAGCCATAGTTCAAGTAGGAGTACGGTCCATACTTTATACGCGTCGTACAGGTTGTTGTGCTGCGCGAGACGGTTGAACAGTTCCTCGAGTGGTTTCCGTCTTATGTGATTTTCGCTCACCAACCTTCCGTTGTACAGCACTCCTTTTGCGTATTGATTCAGGTCTTGTTTCATCCACTGCAGGAGCGGCACAGAAAATCCACGTTTTTTCCCGAACAGAATTTCGTTTGGGATGGTGCCGCGCATGGTTTCTTTTAGGATGTACTTGTTCTTCTCACCTCGCAACTTCAGGCCAGCGGGGATTTGTGCAGTCAGCTCCATAAATCGGTGGTCAAGAAATGGAGAGCGTGTCTCAAGCCCATATTGCATGCTCGCAATATCCACTTTCGGGAGCAAGTCATCAAGGAGGTAGCTTTGTAGGTCGGTTTCGAATGCGGTGTCGAGTGAGGGCGTACTGGACCACCCGTGCCCGTGCAACAGCCCTGCTATATGTTCGGCTGTGGACGGAAAGCAATGAGTGAAGAGGGTCGATTTCTCTTTATCTGTGAAGTAGGCAAAATACTTATAGTATTTTTTGTCGAGCGATTCTGCTTCCAGAAAGCGGCTGAGCCGATAGAGGAAGGTGCTGCGACTGGCAAGTGCTCGGCTAGCATTCCACGACATGCGACGCAGTGTTTTGGGGAGCCGTTCAAGTTGAATGTTGCGCGCCAACGCATTGTATCGTGGATAGCCAGCAAAGTTTTCGTCTCCACCGTCGCCGTTGAGCACCACTTTAACGTGCTCGCTTGTCGCTTGCGAAATGAGCGCGGTGGGGATTGCGGAACTATCCGCATACGGTTCTTCGTACATTGCAACTAATTGTGGTAAGAGTTCCGCCAGATTGTCTGTGCTGACATGAAACTCGTGATGCTCAGTGCCGTACTTTTCTGCAATGAGCTTCGCATTAGGGAGCTCGTTGAATCCTGCGTCATCGAATCCAACAGAGAAGGTGTGGATTGGCTTGTCTGTCTGCTGGGCCATGAAGTGAACAATCGTGGAGGAGTCCACACCGCCCGAAAGAAACGCACCTACTTCGACATCTGCACGCATACGCAGTCGGACTGCCTCGTCAAGTTCCTCTCGAATGCGTTCCTGCCATTCACCTTCGGTGAGTGATAGTTTTTTACTGAAATCGAGTTTCCAATACCTCTCAATAGTGAGCGTGTTGTTTTCGAGCACTATGGTGGATGCTGGTGGAAGTTTTTTGATGGACACAAACCCGGTTGATGGTGTTGGCGTGTATTGGAGAGAGAGGTAGTGTCCTATGCTCTCCCAGTCAATATCTTTTTGTACGCAAGGGTGTGTGAGGAGCGCTTTCAACTCAGATGCAAAAAGAAAGTGCTTTCCATTCCAGAAATATTTCAATGGTTTTTGTCCTAGACGGTCACGTGCGACAAACAATCGTTTCTTCTTTTCGTCCCAGATGGCAAAAGCGAACATTCCGCGCAATTTGTGCACACATTCCACACCTTCTGTTTCGTAGAGTCGTAGAACAACCTCTGTGTCAGAGGTGGATCGGAATCGTATCCCATGCGCCTGTAGATCCTTTTGCAATTCCTTGTAGTTGTAGATCTCACCATTGAAGACAATGTGGAGGGAGGCGTCCTCATTTGTCATTGGCTGATGACCAGTGTCTGTGAGATCAATAATCGAGAGTCGCCTATGTCCCAGTCCAACATTTCCGTTAATATATGTGCCTTGGTTATCTGGTCCGCGATGTGCCAAGCACTGGATCATGGCCTGCACCTCGGTCGTTTCTATAACCTTTCCGTTCGTATTTATGACTCCAGCAATCCCGCACATAGGTTAGCTATCCAATTCAGAAGAGAGTTTCTTGTACGCTTGAACTTCACCGTCCCAGAGAAAGCGTTCCTGTACAGTTTGTTGTGCTGCTTTCCCTAGCCGATCTTGTCGTTCTTTCGATTCGAGTAGGACCAGTAGCGCTTCACGGATGTCTTTGGCGGTGGAATTGCCTAGCAACAGTCCATTTCGATTGTTCGCAATCACCTCGCGTGCGCCTTCATGTGGTGATGCAATAATGGCAGCGCTCGATGCCATGGCTTGCAGGAGTGGTGTCGAGAGTGCTCCTCCTGGGTGCGACGTATGCACATAGATGTCTGACGCTTTCAACTTTGCTATATCTTGCTCTTCAGTTTGGAGTTCGGTAAATTAAACTGGGCTGCCACCGACTAATAATTTGAGCCGCGCCATGTCTTCGCCGTCACCCAAAATAAGGGGGGGGTGGAACTGCTCGCGTGTACTCTCTCGCAACTGTTAGTATGCACGTATGAGGTTGTTGACTCCTCGTGTATAGGAAGAATAAACGCCTTTTCCAACCAGGTCCAGCAACTGACTCCTGTTGCATCGCCCGGCAACCGTGCGATGCTCCCCGAATCCGGCTGGCATGGGTCCCAGCACGCAAAACCCACCATCTTCTCTCCGCGTTCAGTTCCATCCCCACCATTCGGCACGACGACTCCCTGTTGCGGTGGTGAGAGTGCAGCATTTGAGCCAAACCGGTAGGGCTCGTCAGTCAAACCAGTCCATGGGGCAGATCAGCCGGCGGAGCCCGGCTTTCGGGTAAGGCCCCGAACTCACTGTCGGCTTTGTATTTCAGGTTATTGAGAATCTGCTTGATCACCCCCTCGTCTTCGAGCACTCCAATTTCTCTACTAACCAGAAAGACGACTGCAGTAAATGCAGCGAGAGCCAGGCTAGGATTCAATACTAACGATGCACTAAAATAAATAAGCATGGTAACAATGCAAGAAGTGCTCTCTTGCAATACGCGGCAAAGACGGATATATCCATTAATCTGGTCGCCAAGTGCCGTGAATGATCCGACCGAATGGCTCCTAGCAGGGCATTTAGTACTCTTTCGGATACAGTAAGAACCTGTCGTTTTTGAATATTTGCACGAAATATTGCGTCAACCGCGATTACGCCCAGACCCATCCCACTTTTAATTAGTTGCAGCAGAGCGGCTGCCCCGATCAAAAGGAAAAACATTGATCGACTCTCGCCAGCACCGATCAGTCCGAACAGTCTTTCACTGATCCATCCGGGCGTGGCTCCTACAAGGCTTGAAGTATGTCCAACAAGTAAGGAGATAGCCAGTCCGAAAACCGCTAGTGCTCCAACATCAAGAAATATGCTCCCAAGTGTCAGAAACATGCTTGACACAAACCACCCTTTCTCTTGACGGCAAAGAGTGGCGACCTGGAGTGGCTTCGTTTACGTGGCTTTTATAATTGATGTCTTTGCTCGGCGTATCGTCGGATGGCGAGTCAGCCGATCGCTGCATACCGATCTGGTGCTCGATGCACTTGAGCAGGCGTTGTGCTCACGCACTGGTACCGATGGCTTGGTTCACCATAGTGACCGGGGTAGTCAATACTTATCGATTCGTTACACTGAGCGTCTCGCTGAAGCACAAATCAATGCCTCAGTGGATAGTGTCGGTGACTCATACGACAATGCCCTGGCTGAAACGATCAATGGTCTTTACAAGACCGAAGTTATCCGTCGTCGAGGACCGTGCAAGAATATTGAAGCGATCGAATACGCAACGTTGGAATGGGTTGATTGGTTCAATAATCGTCGATTGCTAGAGCCGATTGGCAACGTGCCACCAGCTGAATTTGAAATGAGCTATTCTCAGCAAGAGGAAGACTCGGCGATGGTCGCCTGACTCAAACAGCCGAGTCTCCGGTAAACTCGGGGCGGTTCAAAATACGAGTAGCGTCACCAAAACGCCTGGGCTGTGTTTAGACAATTGGGGGCGATTCAGAGACCAAATGCGATAATCTCTGTACTGACTCATTCTATGAATAAACAATATGGTATATTTTCCAAACAAGGTATGAATAATCGTGTTGAGATGTTTGTGAAAAAATAAGTTAGATTTATAGAAGCGATAATTTTTTGTAAGTATGAAAGCACAACCATTAATTTCTGTAATTATGCCTTGTTATAACAGCGAAGATTATATTGAAGAGGCAATAGAGAGCATTTTGAATCAAACATACAATAATATAGAAGTTATTATTGCTGATGATTGCTCCACAGATAAAAGTTTTGATTTAATTAAAAGGTATACGAAAAAAGACAAAAGAGTTAGGTGCTTTAAGAATAAAAAAAATATTGGCTGTACCAAAACGTTGAATAAATTAATAGAACAAACTAAAGGCCAATATATTGCACGTATGGATGCTGATGATATTAGTTTTGAAGATAGAATAGAAAAACAATTTAAGCTGCTTACCAAGCACAATTATGATGTTCTAGGAACAAATATTATTTTTATTGATTCTTTAGGTAACAAAAAAAATAATCGCAGATATAGAAATAATATTAGTAGTATTATTAAGTCAGAAAACCCTTTGGCTCATCCAACTATCTTAATGAAAAAAAAAATTTAGAGATTTATGGATGTTATAACGAGAGATTTGTTACATCACAAGATTATGATTTATGGCTAAGATTATGGTCACATGGCTGTAAGATAGGCATTGTAGATGAGTACTGCTTATATTATAGAATTCACGAAGATAGTGTAAGTAAAAAAGAAGCTAAAAAGACTTTACGAAATGTGATTCAAGTAAAAGAATATGCTCGTAAGAAATATAATATTCGCTTTAGTTTTAAAGAAAAATTTCGATTACTTCTAGAAAGGATTTTATTACTATTTCCAACGTCCATTATAGTTATGTTATTTCATACCTACGTTAGTTTGGCAAAATGAAAAAAGTCTAATTTGTTGTTTCATAATTAAAGGTCGGGAGGTGCTGAAAGGTCAGTAGAAATGGGCCCCGACTTTCAGACAGCCCCTTAAGTGTAATCTGCTTCATTAATTCCACCGCTTGCAGTAGCGTGGTTTCACCAAAATACGCCTGATCTGGCGTCATCTTCAAACTCTGATGCGCTCGTTCAGTGTTGTAAGATTCCAGGTAGTCACCAATTTCACTACGTGTTTCCATAATGGATTCGTAGGCATGCAGGTAGACTTCTTCGTACTCGACGCTGCGCCACAGGCGCTCGACAAACACGTTGTCCACCCACCGGCCTTTGCCGTCTATGCTAATTTTTATATCATTGTGCTTAAGTACGCTAGTAAAGACCCCTCTGGTGAACTGAGCACCCTGATCGGTATTGAATATCTTAGGGGCACCATGACGATCAATCGCTTCTTTTAGGGCATCCACACAAAAATCGATGTCCATCGTGTTGGATAACTGCCAGGACAGTGCTTTTCTGCTGCTCCATTCCATGATGGCGACCAGATTGTGTAACGTCAGCCACTATGGTACCAAATGACCTGATTCACTAAGAGATACATCTGCTACTTTTAAACTGAAGTAGAGGAGCCTCGATATGAGCATGTCAAACACCGAAAAAACCCTCAAGGATATTTAACGTAACACCCGCCGCAAGTTCTCCACGGAGGGCAAGATCCGCATTATCCTAGATTGCCTGCGTGGCGAGAGTTCGATAGCTGAACTATGTGCTCAGGAGGGCATCAACCCCAACCTGTATTAGCGCTGGAGTAAGGACTTCCTGGAAGCTGGGAAGAAGCGCCTGTCGGGCGATACCGTTCGCGAAGCCAATACCGATGAAGTCACCGGTCTCAAACGCGAGAATGGCGATCTAAAGCAGGCGGTTGCCGAGTTGTACC
>Ga0233427_10002840_pt1 | contig 15731 bp, 12 predicted proteins | sample SI_118_April2016_5_FD_179885 | JGI IMG/M metagenome (GOLD analysis project Ga0233427, IMG submission 179885) | Seawater microbial communities from Saanich Inlet, British Columbia, Canada - SI_118_April2016_100_MG | ecosystem: Environmental > Aquatic > Marine > Inlet | place: Canada: British...
CGACGACGACTTTAACCCTGAGCGACACGAAGCCATTGAAACGGTGGTAAACACCGATTTAGAGAAGCCGCAGCTCGAGCTACTTGGGCGCGGATACTGCATGGGAGTTAAGATTTTACGCCCTGCAAAAGTCAGAGTTGTTAGCAATATTAGCGAAGGATAACAACTGGCTATGCTAAATTGAGGGCATGGTTTATTCACCACGCCTTTTTAAGTTAATCCTCTGTTTAATCGTTGCTTGCTGTCTTGCGAGCGATTTAAGCGCCCAAAAATCTGGTCGCACGACTCGTGATTTTCCGGCTTACGGGTTTAGCTTTCGTCCATTAAAGGACTGGAAGGACATACCACAGTCACCCGACGACATTGCTGCCGGGCGCATTGGCCAATTTTCAGCAGAAGATGCTGTACGCCTCCCGACAAAAGATGGCTTCGGCCTAAATGTCGCCCCATCGTTAGTGGTGTTGCGTGATACTCCTCAAGAAGCTGTTACCGAAGAAGCAGCAGGTGGATTACGCGGACGTGCTGGCCGCGAGCAAGCTGCAGAAAAAACAGTTCATGATTACATCATATCTGTTTACGGTGGCAGCCTGCGCAAAGACGAATTCAAGCTACTAGAAGCCGAGGTCTCGAACCCTAAAATAACAAAAACAGACGCTAAGCGCGAAGAAATAACTTCATACCTTGTCAGTGGAGGCCAAGGATATGACACTCGTTTTGATGTGTTCACCATTCAACTGCCTGACGCCAAAATAATTTTCATCTGGCAGTATCCAGCCTTTCCAGATAGTGCAAAGAAACTAAAAAAATGGTCAAGTGCCGCTCGCACTTCGATGAAAACCTTCAAATATGATGCTAGCAAGGTCGAAGATTTTTCTGCTGGAGATGCTCCCGATTCCGATGACGACTATTCAGCTATTCTTAGTTTTCACCAGCAAGAAGTAGACCAGACTCCTGGCTGGAGACTTCTGGAGACCCCCTCAAAGAATTATTTGATTAAGACTAATTGCGAAGACCGCAAAAGCATCAGCCTTGCCATCAAGCGTCTTGAAGCGTCGCGCAAACTATTCGAAGAAGATTTTCCTCCGGCCGAGCCGATAACCAATGTTTCGGTAGTACGCATTTGTGAGACTAACGAAGAATTTCAAATGTTTAGTGGCATGGGCGACGGTGTTGCTGGTTATTTCTCACCATCCTCCGAGGAGTTGGTACTGTACTTCGGAGAAAACAGCAATGGCCTTGACTTAACGCTTGCTGTTATGACCCACGAGGGGTTCCACCAGTACTGTCACTTCTTATTCAACCGAGCTGCTGCCCACCGTTGGTACGACGAGGGTCATGGCGATTACTACGGAGCTTTTAAGCTAGTCGGCAGCAGGCTTAAGCCTAACGAGGACATGAAAGGTGGCTTGGCGCGCATACCTGAAATAAAGAGAATGATTGCTAATGGCGATGTGGCGCCTTTATCGGATCACTTGCGTTACACTCACCCCGAATGGCAAGGGCAAGGGCCATCAGGCGTGTCTTGTTATGCACAGTCTTTCACAATCATTTACTTCTTGCGCGAAGGAACTCGTGGTCGAGTAAGCTCTAAGTATTTCAAAAAAGGATATAAAGACATTATTCCGAACTACATAGCCAGCCTACATGCCGGCTACGTGAAAGGTTACGCGGACTACGTTGAAGAGCAGGAAGAGAATCTAAAAACAGCACTCGAGGCTGACGCCGACGAAGAGATTATTGATAACCTAAAAGAGAGAATCAGCAAGCCATGGATTTACCTCGACCCCGAAGTAAAAAGAACGATTGCCTACAAGGCAATCGACGACTCATGGGGCAAAATAGATGAAGCCGAGTTCGAAAAGAACTGGCTGAATTACATAGACAACGAGCTTTAATGAGCTCCGCGGTCACCAGCCCCTTCACGGTCGCTCCATCTGAAAAGGCGACGGGTGATGAACAAATAGATGGGCTTTACGCACGCCATCCAAATTTTGGCTGGGATGGACTTCTTTGCTAACAAAATAAAGTCGTCGTCCGTCAAGGTGCTGGGATAGTAGGTGCGTTGGTGTTTTAAAACGTGACGAAAATCTTCACGGCATTGCGTATTAAAGAATAGGCTGAAGGATGTCGCGCAGCTTGCGAGTTGCATGTCGATTAATGCAGGTCGTCCGTCGTCGGTAACGATAATATTTGGCTCTTTAGCAAGGTCGTTGTGCGTCACTTTGGCGGCATGCATTTGTTTGAGTAGTTCTTTGAGCTGTTCAAAGAATAGCGGCTGTGGCTTGCCGTAAATATGCAGAGGGACCCCGCTAATGTAACTACGCACGATCTGTTGACGATTATGCGAAATGATGTGTGGGAATCCCGATGCGGAGGCATTGCACTCTTCTAGCCGAGTTAACGCCTTTATTTCGCGGCGGGCAAGATAAGCAGCCAAGGGCCGCGTCCACCAGCGAGCAAAATTGAGGTCACGGCGAATTGCGAGCTGTGGAATTGCCGAGGAATCGCTAAAATAGATTAGCTCTACACGCCCGAACAAATCTTGTTTGAGAATTTTCGGCGCTTGGTGTAGATCGCTCATAAGCAAATGCTAACAGCCTCATGCACCGTATTACGCGAATTCCTCTACGCTCTTGTAGAGTTGGTGTGCGCTTTGCCGCGACATTTGCTGTCGTTGATGATGCGCAAAAAACGTTTGCAACACTTTGGCCAGTTAGCCAAACTCGACGCACTCGATCCGGCACAGTTAAGTGACTCGCCGCGCCCTATCCATTCGGTATTCATTGCCGTAGGCGATCAGTCTGGGCAAGCGCATGCCTTGAAACTCATTCGTTTACTCAAACAGCGGCACCCAGGCATCAAGATACGTGGATTTGGTGGCGATGAAATGCAAGCGCAGGGTGTCGAGGTGTTGTTGCCTTTAGCCGATCTTAATATCATGGGTTTTGTCGATGTTATTGCGAGGCTACCGTTGTTCTTCAAGGCTATTTATCGTTTCACGCGCGATATCAAGCAGCGCCCGCCTGACATAGTGCTACTCATTGACTACCCTGGCTTAAATCGTCACCTACTGCGTATTGCCGGGCGCAACAAGGTTAAGGTGGTGGATTACATCGTGCCACAACTTTGGGCATGGGCGCCATGGCGCGTCCGTGATTTCAAACACGCCGACGCCTTACTTAGCATTTTGCCTTTTGAAACTTCATGGTACAACAGCAAAGGTGCGGATGCGCACTTCGTTGGGCATCCCATTGCCGACGAGTTACCCGGCATTAATAACAATCAAGATTCAAATATCATTGCTATTTTACCTGGCAGCCGCAAACGCGAAATTCGCAGTAATTTACCGTTGATGCTTGAGGCCGCTATGAAGATGAAGCGGGCAAATCCGATGCTTGAGTTCGTATTGCCGCACTCCCGCGAATCCTTGCGCGAACTGATACAGGAAATCTTAAATGGCTATGACCTCGAAGTTGAGATTAGCTTTGGCAATTGGCATGCACAACTCGCGAAGGTTCGCGCGGCATGGGTTGTATCAGGTACTGCTTCCCTTGAAGTTGCTGCACTCGGGATACCGGCGGTCATTGTTTACAAGATAGACTCTATATTTGGCTCATGGGTTGCACGAAATGCCCTGGCCGTACCCTTTATCGGTGGCATCAATTTGCTTGCCAACAAAGAGATGCTCCCAGAAGTTGTGGGCAGAGACATTAGCGCCGACGATTTGTGCAACGCATTGCTGCCATTACTTGATGAAGACCGTTACCCACTCCTGCAACAGCAACTGCAGGACATCCGCGATCGCTACCTACTTCCTGGAGTTAGCCAGCGCGTGGTAGAAATAATCGAAAACATCGAACCGAACACCATTTAACACGTTAAACACTCATGTTAGCTCACATCCTCATTGGCCTTGCTCTCTGCCAACAGCCTTCTGAAAAAGAGCTGTTTGATAATTACCTAAACTCGGTGCGTCCTGCGCAGATGGCTGATGGCTCATTTGGCGGCGATGTTGTGATTACGGCCAACATTTTGACGGGTATGGCTTTGTCGCCGCGAGCTTATCGCATTGACGACGGCCCTTTTATGCGCGATGCTGTTAACTACATTCTTCAGCATCAAGACGATGCTCCGTCATGGGAAACCGATCAGCGCATCGGTATGGCATTAGTGCATGTACATCGCGAAATGTATTTGCCGACTGCCGAAAAAATGGCGTTGCGCAATGGCAAAACCATTAATGATTTTCGAGCGGCTATGTTGTTGGACATCGACGCGTTGCGAATCGATGCGCTACCACCAACTGCGAACTTGAAGCAAATTGCCAATGCCGTCGCTAATAGCGGCCTGTTGCGTACTTACCAAATCACTAAGAGCGCCGACCTAAATGCTATGGCAATCGCCAAGCAGCAAGCCACAACGGATTATGAGCGCGGCGTGGACTATCTGCTGGGCAGCCGTGGCGAATCAGGATACTGGGAGGTTTTCGGTCAGCCGCAGCCTGGCATTAGCGCCATGGTCGCACGCGCCATGCTTGGCAGTAATCGACCCCAAGTTCGCGAGCAAGCCTACCCTGTCCTAGATTGGCTAGTAAGCTTGCAGCGCGAAGACGGCTCGATTCACGACGGCCGTGTAATGGTTTACACCACTTCTGTCGCCATCGGCGCCTTAATCGATGGGCAACGCGCTGCCGACGAAGCAATTATCAACAATGCCGTGGTGTTTTTACGCGCCATACAAACGGATGAGGGTGAAGGCTACACCACCGAAGATAAATTTTACGGAGGCATTGGTTACGGCGGTGACTTGCGCCCTGATTTATCGAACCTGCAATATGCGCTGCAGGCGTTGAATGAAGCGAAGGTGCCTGCAGATGACGCGGCCTTTCAACGTGCGATTTACTTTATAAATCGTAGTCAAAACCATTCTGAATCGAATGGCGAGACCTACTACGACAAAGATAGCGACAAGCCAGCGCGCGCCGGCAATGATGGCGGTGCCGCTTATTACCCTGGCAATTCACCCGCTGGATACGATGCTGAACCGGATGGATCGTTGGTCGCGCGCAGCTACGGTTCAATGACTTATGCCCTGCTTAAATGTTACACTTTTGCCGGTGTCAAGCAAGACGATGAGCGAGTGCAGGCCGCTATCGATTGGATTAGTAGCCACTACACTTTAGAAGTGAATCCAGGGTTCGACCCTTTGATTGATCCGCGCGGTGGGTTCCAAGGCTTGTATTATTACTACCAAACACTTGCACAGGCACTTAACGGTTTGCAACTAGATAGCATTACCGACGTAGCTGGCAAGGAACATCATTGGCGTAGCGAGCTGGCTACGAAGCTGCATGATGTACAGCTTGAAAATGGTTCGTGGATTAACAACGACGCCCCGCGTTGGTGGGAAGGCAATCCTGATTTGTGCACTGCTTACGCGCTGGGTGCTTTAAAGGATCTCCGTTAAGCGCATGAGTATTCATTCGCAACTCAGAAACGTTTTTTGTTTAGGCAAAAACTTTGCGGCACATGCCCGTGAAATGAATTCAGAGCCGCCAACCACTCCGCTGTGGTTCAACAAGCTACCGAGTATCTTCATTGGCGATGGCGATTGCATCGACATCCCACAGTGGTTGACTTCACGGGTGGATTGTGAGGCTGAGGTGGCCATCCAAATTGGTGATGACCTACGTGATGCGAGCGCGGCTGAATGCGAGGCTGCTATCACGGCGTACACATGTGCAAACGATATTACGGCGCGCGATGTGCAAAGCAGCGACCGACAATCGGGAATGCCATGGTTGCGCTCTAAGAACATTCAAGGTTTCGGTGTTCTAGGGCCGCGTTGGGCAGATTATCCGGGGGCGCAGGCTTTCCCTGAACTACAGCTGACTGGCCGACTAAATGGCGATATTGTGCAACAGGCTCTTTTGGGAGAAATGATTTTTAGCCCTGGCGAAGCTCTGAGCGAGATAAGTCGTTGGCATCAATTATCTAGTGGCGATGTGTTGTTGCTCGGAACCCCACAGGGTGTATGCCCTATTGTCGATGGCGACAGCTTAGAAGTGAGCTGTGGCGCTCTCTCATTGAGTAATCGCGTTTCTCAGGCATGAAAAAAGCCGGCCAATAACCTCTTGCGAGGGCTCCCTATTGGTCGGCTACAGAAAATCAGGTTCATTACTATTTCGGAGTAATACCCAATAACCTTTAGAAAAAAATTAAAAAATATTTTCTGAGCGCTCTATGTCAGCGAGCGAAGGCGGCAATTCGCCATGACGAGCGGTAATTACAGTGCTGATACCACCGCGAACATTGAATTCGCCACGAACTTCCAAGAACACTGGGGAGATAGCGGCAACAATCTCGTCGAGAATGCGGTTCGTGACATCTTCGTGAAAATGTCCCTCATTGCGAAACGACCATAGAAACTGCTTTAACGACTTCAACTCGACGCATTTCTCGCCTGGAACCGTGCGAAAACGCAAACTGGCGAAATCGGGTTGTCCAGTCATTGGACAATTACAAGTGAACTCGTGAGTGACACTTTCAATCATGAAGTGGCGCCCCGGTCGTGGATTATCGAAGGTTTCGAATTCGTACATAATGAAAAAATAGCGGACGGATCATAATGATACGCCCGCATGGTTGGTAGGGATGAAGGGACTTGAACCCCTGACACTCGGATTATGATTCCGATGCTCTAACCAGCTGAGCTACATCCCCGTGCACCTGAGAGGTACAAGGGCGAAGATTTTACACCAACTGCCCAGCCTTCGCAAGCCGAGAAAGACTTTGTTCTCTCCCAAGGATGTTAAGAACGTCTGCCAACTCTGGGCCGCCTAAAGCACCCGTCAAGGCACAGCGCAAAGGCTTCATGATCTTGCCAATGCCGACTTCGTTGTCACTAGCGATCTGCTTAACCAAGCTAAAGAAATCTGCTGGTGGCCATTCACCGTCTTGTAACTGGGCTGCGACTAATTCTAAATACTGCAGCACTCCTTCCTTAGACAACTCTTTTTTAGCTTTTTCGTCGTACGTAACTTCGCTAACCAAGCCCGCAGCCTGCTCTGCAAAATGCGAGTACAGGTTGGCTCGCGGCTGCAAGGCCGTTACCAATTTAGCGAGTAACTCGGGAGCAAGCGAGTACCCTGCCGCAACCATGAATGGCTCGACCGCGGCACACAAGTCAGCGACACTAGTGTTGCGAATATATTCTCCGCAAATCCAGTTAAGTTTATCGGTGTCAAAGAGGGCTCCGCCCTTTGATATCTTTTTCAATGCGAAATTTTGCAGCAACTCGTCGCGACTAAAGACGGTGGTCTTGTCGTCAATCGCAAAACCAAGCAAGCATAGGAAGTTAAACAGTGCGTCATCAGGATGTCCTGACTTAATGTAATCTCCTAGAGCAGTGTCACCAGTACGTTTCGATAACTTCTTACCGTCGGCACCAAGAATCAGCGGCACGTGCGCAAAATCTGGAACCGGCATGCCCAAGGCTTGGCATAACATCACCTGTTTAGGAGTATTCACCAAATGCTCTTCGCCACGAATGACATGACTAATTTGCATTGCGGCATCGTCAATGGCACAAACGAAATTATAAGTTGGCATGCCGTTCGAACGCACTGCCACCCAGTCTTCTACTTCGTCACTGGCAAACTTCACTTCACCGCGAATATGATCCTGTACAACCACACACTCGCCAGCAGGAACACGGAAACGAATGACGAAAGAATCGCCGGCGTCGGCCTTAGTTTGCGATTCATCGGCAGACAACCCTCGCCACCGCGCATCGTGTTGCCAATTAACTTTATTAGATCGCGCCTCTTCACGCTGCGATTCAAGCTCATCGGAAGTTGCGAAACAACGATATAACCAACCCTCTGCCATACCTTTATCAATCGCCGCCTGATACATATCTACACGTTGCGATTGATGATAAGGGCCGAAATCACCTTCAGCCTGCGGCCCTTCGTCCCAATCTAGGCCTAGCCATTTCATGGATTCGAGTATCGACTGCAACGACTCGTCGCTGTTGCGCTCGGTATCGGTATCTTCGATACGCAAAATAAACTTGCCGCCATTGCTACGCGCGAAAGCCCAATTAAACAATGCTGTGCGCGCACCTCCAATATGCAGCATGCCAGTAGGTGATGGCGCAAAGCGCACGCGGACGGGTCGGTCGTTAGTCATTAGGCGCAGATTTTACTGTTGTCTGACCCACGGAGCACTGTCTTCATCAAAAGAAAGTTCATAGCCCCAACGCACCTTCTTGGTCTCGCCTGGATGCAACACGAATGACCATCGATACAAGCCTTGTTCGACTTGCTTAGCGACAGCCTCATCCGTATCAATCACAGGTGGCACTAGCTCGCCTATTTCTACTTCTATGCCATCACTGTTGCTCCTTGGCATACCTTCTTCAACCACCACCGTAATCTTTGACTGCGCGGCTGGAGAAAGTCTTAGATTCGAGCTGTAGCGACGAGTAATTGTAGAAGTAGATGACAACGAGAATGATCCTGGGTCGTCACGAAAATCTTCGATCGTCTCGTAGTCAACATCTAGATTAGGGTCGATGCCCAAGTTAAGCATCGTCGAATCATCTTTACGCAATAACGGGAAGCTTGACTCTCCGAGATAATCGGGGCCCAAGAAAATCTTTGCTGTGCCAGCAAGCAACACGCTAAAACCCGTGTGCTTCACCTCGGCCCGCAAATAGGCGAACTCAGATTGAGACGGCACGATGTAACGCTCGGGTTCTACCTCAAGCGGTATCGTGCGAATTGAAAAGCGATGCACCTCGTTGTTCTTCGCAACATCGACCTTCCCCGGCATAAAAAACTGAGTAGTAATGCCATAGTCAATCGCCTCAGCTATCGGCGCCGCATCAAAATCTTCGCTATTTTTTCTCATTAAGTCATCGCCAACAGAGAGGCCTTCTTCGACTTCGTATTCGACATAACCGAGAGAAGCACTTAGCGCGCCTGGTTCTCTCGAAGGGTAAGAATTGCTCTCTACAAATCGCAACGGCACATCCGGTGGATTTAATCCTATTTGCGGCATCGAAGTACTTAACACCAATTTGACCTGGTTCCAGTCTTCGCCAGTTCGTTGCTGAACTTGCCCCATCGAGTTTACATTAACACCTGTCAGGTCAGGAGAAATTCTTACATCGTAAGCAGGTTGCCAACTGGCGCCAGAAACCAAATAAGTTAAGCGGATTTGCGAAGGCGTATCGAGCAATTGAGCAAAGCAATGAATACGTGCCTCGCGAATTCTATAGCCTCTATCGTTACGCGCACCATTAATTTGCAAATCGATGTCTTTAATCTCTCCCGAGAGCCCGTCAATCAAAAGTTGGTTAGTACGCAAATTTACGTCATAGCTGGCCATCTGTTTTCCAAGAAACTCGAGGCGCTCAGAGGTGCCTTCAGGCAATCCGCTGTTAGCTGGTGATGACGGGTTTTCGTAATAAGCCATATTCCTTAAGGCATCCATTTGCAGTTTAATTCCTGCTTTGGCGGCGACGGCATTAACCATCTGCTCCCTCAGTAATACCAACTCAGTTTCAAGTTCATTAGCTTGGGCCATATTAGCTACCGTGCTCATGCGAGAGCGCAATTCAAGACCTTGCACTGCAACTGATTCATTTAATACCTGTGTCTGAAACGATGAGGGCTGTGATGACAGCGGCAAGGGGCTAACCGCAACAATGAAATCGTGATGTTTTTGTTGAGCTGGAATCTCGACTATGCGCTCAACCAAGGCAAACCCCGGATAAACCGTAACACGGTCGATGGATGATTCTACATGTACTACTTGCTGGGCGGAGAAAAGAGAACTCGCGCCTAAACAGATTAACGTTGATGACAATAACATTTATCGAACCTCGACTGTCGGGAAAAGATCTTCGTCAAACGATAGCCCGTATCCCCAACGCACAGTTTTACTCTCGCCAGGATTCATCGTAAAACGCCACTGATACGTACCTTTTTCTTTACGTTCAGCCATCGCTTCATCAGACTCAATCGCGTCAGGAACGATATCGCCAATTTCAACTTCGACCTTGTCACTGTTACTAATTGGCAACGACTCTTCGACAACAACTAACACCGCCCCTTTTGCACTTGGTGCTAAACGTAATAAAGCTTGATAACGGCGAGTGATCCGTGAAGTAGACGATAACGAGAATGATCCGGGGTCATCACGATAGTCCTCCAGGGTCTCATATATCACCTCGAGATTAGGATCTATCCCAAGGTTTAGTACCGTGCTATCGTTTTGACGAAGTAACGGGAAACTAGATTCGCCAAGATAGTCTGGTCCAAGAAACATTTTAGCTGTTCCTGCCAATAGCACGCTGTCACCGGTGTGAGTTACTTCGGCGCGAAGATAAGCATTATCAGATTGTGAAGGAACGATGTAACGCTCGGGTTCGACCTCTAACGGTACCGTGCGAATAGAAAAGCGATGTGCTTCGCCGTTCATTGCCACACTAACCTTGCCCGGCATAATAAATTGCGTAGTAATACCGTAATCAACCGCCTCAGCACTTGGCGCAAAAGCTAACGCGCCTCCGGGTGCCGCAGGTGACCGGGGTCCACCGCCGCGTCCACCAAATTTGCCACCAATGCCACCACCAATACCTATCACTTCTGAGTCTTCCACGGTAGGCTCTATAATCTCGCTGACTATTAGTGACGGTACTTCAGGAGGGTCCAACCCTATCTGTGGCATCGAAGTACTAAGCACCAAGCGGACGCCATCCCAATCTTCGCCACTGCGTTGATTCACTTGCCCAATTGAGCTAACGCTAACGCCTGTCAGGTCGAGTGAGATTCTCACGTCATAAGACGGTTTCCAACTTGCGCCTGACACAAGGTAAGTTAAGCGTATTTGTGCCGCCTCAGTTCTCTGCGCGAAACAATTGATTCTCAGTTCACGCGTTTTTTCGTTTGAATCACTACGCACACCACTTATTTGGATGGCAATGTCTTTCATTTGCTGATCAACCGAAGCGATGGCTGCATCATTGCGCTGCAACTCGCCATTAAACTTGCTCATCTGGGCACGCAAAAATTCTAAACTTTCGGCAACACCGCCGGGTAGTCCCCACGGAGAAGTCTCCGACTGGTTTTCGTAATCTGCCATATTACGCAAAGCCTGAATCTGAAGCTGAATACCTGTCTTTTTAGCGTTAAGCACAATTAGCTGCTGCTGTAAATCATCGAGCTGCTGCTGCATAGCATCAGTCTTCGTAGAGTTAGCCACCGCGGCAACTCGCGAACGCATTTCAAGACCTTGCACTGCAAGCGCATCACCCACCAACTGAGTTTGAAACGAGTTGGGCTGCGCTGATTGTGGTAGTGGTCCGAGGGCGACAACAAAGTCACTTCCTACCTGCTGAGCAGGGACGTCAACCGAGCGTTCTATTAAAGCGAACCCTGGATACACCGTAACGCGATCTATCTTGGATTCTAAATGCAGAATGTCTTGTTGAGCACTAATGTCAGTACCGAGCAACAATAACGAACTTAAACAAAGTAGCTTCTGTAAATTCATGGCATCGTTATTCTATAAAAACTAATGCCACAAGTATCCCCAAAATCGCAAGAGATGGCTGTTGTCAGCATTATTGGCGCCGGTTTAGCCGGCTCTGAGGCCGCCCTGCAATTAGCGGCAGACGGTATTAAGGTGCGCCTATACGAAATGCGTCCACAAAAGCCTACAGCGGCGCATGAAAGTGGCAATTGTGCCGAGTTAGTTTGCTCTAATTCTTTGGGCTCTAAGTTGCCCGATCGTGCAGGTGGCGTATTGCAAGCTGAGTTGCGCAGTTTGGGCTGTAAGCTACTGCCATTTGCTGAACAATGTGCGGTGCCTGCAGGTGGCGCGCTAGCCGTCGACCGCCAGCAATTTAGCGAAGTCGTTACAGCGGCGATTGAGGCCGAGCCGTTAATTGAATTGTGCCGCGAAGAAGTTCGCACCATTCCGAGTGATGGCTTTACTATTGTGGCCTCTGGCCCCCTTACATCAGATGCGTTGGCTGACGATATCCAAAGGCTTAGCGGTAACGACAATTTAGCCTTCTTTGATGCCATTGCGCCAGTGGTAGTGGCCGAAAGTCTAAACACCGAAGTGATCTTCGCCGCGGCGCGTTATGACAATGGCGATGCCGATTACCTTAATATTCCGCTCGACAAAGAACAGTACTATGCGTTTGTCGACGATCTGCTGGCGGCCGAGAAACACGCGCCAAAAGGTTTCGAGGCCAACGACCCTAAGGCCAAACAGTTTTTCGAACGCTGTTTGCCCGTCGAGATCATCGCAGCACGCGGCCGTGATTCTTTGCGTTTTGGGCCGATGCGACCTGTAGGACTTGACGACCCACGGACGGGGCATTGGGCTTATGGCATCATTCAGTTACGGAAAGAAAATCTACAGGGCAGCTTATATAACCTCGTCGGTTTTCAGACGAATTTAACTTATGGCGAACAAGAGCGTGTGTTGCGTACTTTACCTGGGATGGAAAAAGTCGAGTTCGCGCGTCTAGGCTCTATGCATCGCAATACGTTTCTCAATTCGCCGCAAATGCTTGATGCGACTATGCAATTCCGCAAGCAGCCTGGGCTGTTCTTTGCAGGCCAAATCTGCGGCATGGAAGGCTATCTAGGCAATATCGGAAGTGGATTGATTGCTGCCCTAAATATGGCGCGCTTGATTGCCGGCCAAGAATTAGTTTGTCCACCCCGCGAAACGCTACTTGGCGCACTATGCCATCATGTTAGCGAATCGCCAGCCACGTCTTTTCAGCCCATGAAGGCCGAATTTGGCTTGCTGACACCGCTCATCCCTCCGGTTAAGAAAAAATTACGTAAGCAAGCTTATGCCGACCGAAGTGATGCAAAAATGCAAGAGTTTAGGCATAATATGAGCGAGTCAAACACTACGACCCCAATTTAATCATGCAAAGCACCTCAGAAATTACTACGTTCACCAACGAACCCTTTACCGACTTCTCTACCGATGTAAATCGTAGCGCTTACAACGCCGCATTGGCCAAGGCCGAAGCCAGCTTCCCTATCGTTTGTCGCCTATCTATTGACGGCGAAGATTCTGAAGGCGGCGCCGGTACTTTCGAGTCAACGGACCCATCTCTTACTTCGCGCGTTGTTGCTAATTGCGCAAAGGGCGATGTTAGTGACGCACAGCGCGCGATGGTTGGCGCGCATAAAGCTTTCGGAGAATGGTCCAAGCGTTCTGCTGAAGATCGTGCCGAATTTTTCTTCAAGGCAGCGCGCATCATGCGTTTACGTAAGCACGACTTCTCTGCGGTGATGACTTACGAAGTTGGCAAGTCACGCGCGGAAGCAGATGGCGACACCGCCGAAGCTATCGACTTCATTGAGTTCTACGCACGCGAAGCACTGCGCTATGCACGTACGCAGCCGATTACCCCTGCTCCAGGCGAACACAACGAAATGATTTACATTCCGTTGGGAGTGGGCGCCATTATCCCCCCATGGAATTTCCCTCTCGCCATTATGGCAGGAATGTGTACAGCGGCTATCGTCTCCGGAAATACTGTTGTATTGAAACCGGCATCTGAAAGCCCTGGCATCGCGAGCATGTTTGTCGACCTAATGAAAGAAGTTGGGCTACCTGCAGGCGTTCTTCAATTCTGCCCGGGTGGCGGAGCCGAAGTCGGAAATGCCTTGGTGGAACACCCTCTCACACGCTTCATTTCATTCACTGGCTCAGCTGAAGTTGGCAAAGAGATTTACGCTAAAGCGGGTAAAACTCCAGATGGCCAAATATGGCTTAAGCGCGTGGTCGCCGAAATGGGCGGCAAAGATTTCATGTTCATTGATGAAGACGCTGATATCGACTCTGCCGTTACTGGTGCTCACGCAGCGGGCTTTGGTTATTCTGGACAAAAGTGTTCGGCACTATCACGCTTAATACTCCACTCAAAAATTCACGATGAATTTATTGAGAAGTATTTACCTTTAGTTGAGGCAACGATTGTTGGCCATCCAAGTGATGAAGCAACTTATGTTGGTGCGCTGATTAACGAATCTGCACTTAATGGTGCGCTGAAAGGTATCGAAGAAGCCAAGAGCGATGGCAACACTTTACTCTCAGGTGGCGAGCGCGCTGGCGACGAGGGCTGGTTCTTGCAGCCTACGGTATTCTCCGGAGTACAACGTAAAGACTACATCTTCAAGACAGAGCTGTTCGCACCGGTAATAGCCATCCATAAAGTCGAGTCTTTCGAAGAAGGCGTTGAAGCCTCTAACGATTCTGACTACGGCCTGACGGGCTCTTACTACGGCAAAGACGAAGACAAGATTGCTCGTGCACGCGTCGAGCTGCACTGCGGCAACCTTTACCTCAACCGTAAATGTACCGGTGCTCTAGTTGGCGCCCATCCATTCGGTGGATTCAACTTATCGGGCACCGACTCGAAAGCAGGTGGACGCGATTACTTGTTGCTGTTCATGCAAGCAAAAACAATCTCACGCGCTAAGTAATTTAGCCCATGTCACAAGACAACTCAGCGGCTGGCGACTCGCGCAAAAGACGGCGCATCGAGCCAGTCCCTGATGTGTTTCAAGAGCCTGTTGAAAGCAAGCCTAATCGACGCACCGGCTTGGCAGTGTGGTTATCCATTGGACCGTTATTGGCGATAATCGGCCTCATAGGCTTCTCCCGATTATTAGTTGGTGTTGAAAGCAGTGGCAGCTTTGAAGGAGGCATAAAGCCTCTGCTTCACGATTTAGTATTACTACTAATCTTTATTACAAGCCATACGTTTTTTGCGCGCGGTCTTGGCCGTAAATGGTTAAACAAACCATTCGGCCCTGCAGCTGAACGACCGCTGTACGTCATGATTAGTGGCATTACCCTTTGCCTATTAGTGCTTTTATGGGAAACCTCCGGCCCCATGCTATGGACTACCGGTAATTCAACATTGCTTGCAACCTCTCTGGTCATAGTGCAATTACTTGGCTTAGTTCTGGTCGCGGCTAGTGCTTTTGTCGTTGGCGCAGGTGGCTTAGCCGCTCTGCCGCACCTACGTTCAATCGAATCTGGACGCCCTGCGCCAAAGCAGCAGTTTGTTGCTTTGCCACCCTATTCGCTTATCCGCCAACCTATGAACTTAGGTATTGTTTTAATGCTGTGGGCGATGCCAGAAGTCAGCGCCGATCGATTACTGCTTATGGTGATTCTAACTATTTGGATTGCATTTGTAGCACCTATCGAAGAGCGTGATGCCGAACTTAGTTTTGGTGATGGCTACACGCGTTATAAAGAACGCACGCCGCGATGGCTGCCGAAAATAAGTGTCAATGATTAATGAATTGGCTATCGCAATTATCAAAAATTGTTGGCGAAGAACACCTTCTTACTAGTGCTGCTGATTTGCTAGCCTATGAGTCTGATGCATTAAGTTTATTTCGCTGTGAACCTGCGGCTGTAGTGCTACCAAATAATCAGCAACAAGTCGTTGATTGCGTGAAGATCTTGTCAGCAGCAAATGTTTGCTTTACTGCACGCGGTGCAGGGACGGGGTTGTCGGCGGGGGCTCTTGTTCCGAAAGGTGGTGTAATCATCGGGCTCAACCGCCTGAATAACATCATTAAAGTTGATGCTGCAAGTCGCCTGGCTGTTGTCGAACCCGGAGTCGTTAATGCTCGTGTAAGCCAACATGTCGCGCAATATGGTTTG
>Ga0233427_10002843_pt1 | contig 15723 bp, 15 predicted proteins | sample SI_118_April2016_5_FD_179885 | JGI IMG/M metagenome (GOLD analysis project Ga0233427, IMG submission 179885) | Seawater microbial communities from Saanich Inlet, British Columbia, Canada - SI_118_April2016_100_MG | ecosystem: Environmental > Aquatic > Marine > Inlet | place: Canada: British...
TAAATCTTATCAGTGATATTTTAATGGTTTTTGAAAAATTTACTATTTTTCAATATAATTGTTAATCAATTTTTTAATTAAAATACATTATTTTGTACTAAAATGACACTTTTTTACACAAAATAACACTTTTTTACACAAAAATGAAATATTTACTAAAATAAAATTGTATTGTCATCAAAATACAGAGAAACAATAGTAAAACAACTTTAAATATTACTATATTTGAGAAATTAAAAACTTAGAATCATGGAGAACAATAAAGAAAAAGAATGGAGATTTCAGCCAGGAGTAATGCAGAGGGAGAGATGTATGAAGGTATGAATAGAGAAGATAAAATGCTTGCTGAATTACAATCTCAAACAAGTTCTATTAAAAATATTCAATCTAACGTTCAGTTCTTTTTTTGGATAACTATAATAGGTATAGTATCGCAAATACTGATTTATGTTTATTTAACAAAATAAGATGAAAAAACTATTAGTCCTATTACTATGTGTGCCTTTGGTTGGGATTGGACAGACTACAATCATCCTTTCCAAAGCTTCTAAAAACTATATTAATTGGATTACGGATGATAATGTAATTATCCTAGACGCCTACACTATAAAAAACACCGATAGCATCCTAAAACTTGCAGACGGAATAATCTTAACTGGTGGTGAGGACATTAATCCATTACAATATAATGACACCATAAATTTGGCAGTTTGTGGAGACATCAATTACCAAAGAGATACTCTGGAAAGAAAATTATTTGACTTTGCATTAGAAAATAAAATTCCGCTTATTGGAGTATGTAGAGGAATGCAAATGATGAATGTAGTAAGGGGAGGAACTTTGTATGGAGACATTCCAACGGAAATTGGAACATCAGTAATCCACAGAAATAATGGAGAAGTGAACCATGAAATAGTATTAGTGGATACTTGTTCTTTAATTTTTCCACTTAGTATAGATACTATTATGGTAAATTCCTGGCACCATCAAGGTTTAAAAATAATACCCAATAATTTACACGTTATCGCTCGTGCTTTTGATGGACTTCCTGAGGCGGTTGTAATGGATAAATCAGTTCATCCTTTTATGATTGCCGTTCAGTTTCACCCTGAAAGATTAGGAAACGACAACATCATACACGTCACAATGAGAGAAAGTTTTTACAAAGAAATGAGGAAATAAAACAACTTTATTTTCATCTAAAAAAATCCATTTTTTAATGATTTAAAATAGAGGCCATTAAAAACAATCCTATTACATTTGTCAACTAAATTTCCAAACAATGTTTTACGATATATTATGGACCTTTTTAATTAGCTTTTCTCCCTTTGGTGAGGCGAGAGCTGGTATACCATATGGAGTATCACAAGAATTACCTCTACTTTTGGTATTTATAATAGGACTTGCGGGAAATTTAATAGTATTTCCTATTCTTTATAAAGCAATTGAAGTAGCCAACAAACACCTTTGGAAACACAAAACATACAAAAAAAGTGCAATTTTTTTAGCATTAAGGGCCAGAACAAAAACTAAAAATGTAATAAAAAAATATGGAGTTTGGGGATTAATGGTTTTTGTAATGATTCCATTACCTATAACTGGAGCTTACATAGGAACAATAGCAGCTTTCATATTCCGAATTAATTATCAAAAAGCGTTTTTAGCTGTGAGTATTGGTATTACATTATCTTCTATTATCGTGACTATATTGTGGCCTCTTCTAGTAAGTATCTTTTAAAATATTCCTTTATATTTGCACTAAATGAAAGGTAAAAAAACAGTACTTATTATTTTAGATGGATGGGGGCATGGAGATAAAACAAAATCGGATGCCATACACCATGCAAGTACTCCTTTTGTTGATTCACTTTATACTGATTATCCTAATTGCGAATTGAAGACTTTTGGGGAATATGTTGGATTACCAAAAGGACAAATGGGAAATTCGGAAGTGGGTCATTTAAACATTGGCGCAGGTAGAATTGTATATCAGGATTTAGCAAAAATTAACATTGCTTGTGAAACCAATACCATTGCTGAAATGGAAAATCTGAAAACCTCCTTCACTTATGCAAAACAACATAACAAAGCATTACATTTAATGGGATTGGTGTCGGATGGAGGAATTCATTCTCATCAAAAACACCTTTACAAATTGTGCGAATTAGCCAATAAAGCAGGAATTGAAAAAGTATTCGTCCATGCTTTTACGGATGGTAGAGATTGCGACCCGAAAAGCGGAAAAGGATTTATTCAGAAATTAGAGAAAAATTTATTTGGAGCAAAAATCGCATCAATTTGCGGAAGATATTACGCAATGGACAGAGATAAAAGATGGGAACGAGTAAAATTAGCTTATGATGTGATCATAAAAGGAATTGGGGAATCTTCTCAAAACCTGACGGATAGTATCCAAAATTCATACGAAAATGGTGTAACGGATGAATTTATAAAACCAATTTTTTCTGTTGACGAAAACGATAATCCAATTGCAAAAATAAAAGAAAATGACACAGTAATTTGCTTTAATTTCAGAACGGATAGATGTAGAGAAATTACGACTGTTCTTACTCAAAAAAATATGCCAGATTTTGGAATGAGCACTTTAAATTTGCATTATACCACCATGACTAATTATGATGCATCTTACCAAAAGGTAAATGTAATTTACAATAAAGACAACATCAAAAACACTTTGGGAGAGGTACTAGAAAAAAACAATAAATCCCAAATTCGAATTGCCGAAACAGAGAAATATCCTCATGTTACTTTCTTCTTTTCAGGAGGAAGAGAATCAGAATTTATTGGAGAAAAACGATTAATGGTAAACTCCCCAAAAGTAGCAACTTACGATTTGCAACCTGAAATGAGTGCGCCAGAAGTTACCACAACTATTGTTGCAGAATTAGAAAAAGGAGAAACAGATTTTGTTTGTCTGAATTTTGCAAACCCTGATATGGTAGGACATACAGGCGATTATAATGCCATTATAAAAGCAGTAGAAACAGTAGATAATTGCACTAAAAAAGTAGTGGAAACAGGATTAAAAAATGACTATGCTTTTATCATTATTGCCGACCATGGAAATGCAGATTTTGCAATAAACCCTGATGGATCACCAAACACTGCACACAGCATAAATATGGTACCTTGTTTTGCGATCAACACAGGAATTGATACAATTGAAAACGGAAAGCTAGGAGATATTGCTCCTACCATATTACAAATAATGGGAGTAGAAATCCCAATGGAAATGACAGGAGAAATCCTAATAAAATAAATTATGAAAGAACTATATACAGAAATCACAATAAATGCTTCTATAAATAAAGTTTGGAAAATTCTTACAGACTTTAAGGAATACCCTAATTGGAATCCATTTATAAAAGAAATTACAGGTGAGGTTATTGCGAATAATACTTTTCAAGTTACCATTATGCCTCCAGATTCGAAAAAAATGACATTTAAACCTAAGTGCCTAATAATTAAAGAAAATAAGGAATTAAGATGGCAAGGTCATTTATTGATTCCAGGCATTTTTGATGGAGAACATATTTTTGAATTAGAAGATCTCAATAATAGCCGAACAAAGCTTATTCAAAAAGAGTTTTTTAAGGGTATTTTAGTTCCATTTCTTTGGAAACAATTAAATTCAAAAACTAGAAAAGGGTTTGAATTAATGAATGAGAAGCTTAAAGAATTATCAGAAAATAAATAAAAATGGAACACATAAATAATTATATAAACGAGAACAAGGACAGGTTTATAAACGAATTAATTGACCTTTTAAAAATACCATCTATCTCAGCCGACCCAGCTTATAGTGATGATGTTTTAAACTGTGCTGATGCAGTAGCAAAAGCAATGACAGATGCAGGAGCAGATAATATTGAAATTTGTAAAACGGAAGGGTATCCTATCGTTTATGGAGAGAAAATTATTGACGCAAGCTTACCAACTGTTTTGGTATACGGACATTATGATGTGCAGCCTGCCGATCCTTTAGAATTATGGACTAGCGGACCATTTGAGCCAGTCATTAAAAAGACGGATATTCACCCAGAAGGAGCAATTTTTGCAAGAGGAGCCTGTGATGATAAAGGACAATTTTACATGCATGTAAAGGCATTTGAATTAATGATGAATACTAATACTTTACCGTGTAATGTAAAATTCATGATTGAAGGAGAAGAAGAAGTTGGTTCGGAAAATTTAGGTGTTTTTGTAAAAGCAAATAAAGTCAAATTACAGTGTAATGCAATCCTAATTTCAGATACTGGAATAATTGCAAACGATACACCATCTATCACCACTGGATTGAAAGGGCTGTCGTATGTAGAGGTAGAAGTTACAGGGCCAAATAGAGATTTACATTCAGGGTTATATGGAGGAGCGGTAGCAAATCCTATCAATATTTTATGTGAAATGATTGCAAAAATGAAAGATGAAAATAATCATATTGCAATTCCAAAATTTTATGATAATGTAGTTGAACTTTCAGTAGAAGAAAGAGCAGATATTGCAAGAGCTCCTTTCTCTTTGGATAAATACAAAGCAGCATTGAACCTTTCTGAGGTACATGGGGAAGAAGGATACACGACTATGGAGCGTACAGGAATTCGTCCAAGTTTGGATGTAAACGGAATTTGGGGAGGATATACTGGTGAAGGAGCAAAAACAGTAATTGCTTCAAAAGCGTATGCTAAAATTTCTATGAGATTGGTTCCTAATCAATCAGATGAAGAAATCACAACCTTATTCTCTGACTATTTTAAAAGTATTGCTCCTAAAAGTGTAAGTGTAAAAGTTACCCCTCATCATGGTGGAGAACCTTATGTATCCCCTACTGATATTCCTGCTTATGTTGCTGCAAGCAAAGCAATGGAAACTACTTATGGTAAGAAACCTGTTCCGGTTAAAAGTGGAGGGTCTATCCCTATTGTAGCACTTTTTGAAGAAGAATTAGGTGTTAAATCTATCTTGCTTGGTTTTGGTTTGGATTCAGATGCTATTCATTCACCAAACGAGCACTATGGAATTTTTAATTACTTAAAAGGAATTGAAACTATTCCTCACTTCTTTGAAAATTATACAAAAGATTATTAAATCATTCAAAGATAAATTATGAAAATCTCAAATTTATTAGGGATATTTCTATTCCTAAACATCAGCTGCAACAGTCAAGAAAATGTCCAAATTAATACAGAAGATACTCTAATGAATACAGAACATAAATATATAAATTCGCTGGTAAACGAAACTAGCCCTTACCTTTTACAACACGCTCACAATCCTGTAGATTGGTATCCATGGAATGAGGAAACTCTAGAAAAAGCAAAGAAGGAAGATAAGTTATTACTTATAAGTATAGGATATTCAGCTTGCCATTGGTGTCATGTAATGGAACACGAAAGCTTTGAGGATTCAGCAGTTGCTAAAATAATGAACGACAATTTTATCTGTATAAAAGTAGATAGAGAAGAACGACCAGATGTAGATCAGATATATATGACTGCTGTACAATTGATGAACCAAAGAGGAGGTTGGCCACTAAATTGTATTGCATTACCGAATGGACAACCTTTTTGGGGAGGAACTTATTTCAGGAAAGAGGATTGGAAAAAGCAAATTCTGAAAATGGCAAATATTTATAAAACAGATAAAAATAGAGTAATAGAATTTGCCGAAAAATTATCTAAAGGCATACAACAAGTAGAAAATATTGTAGAAAATAAAGAGGAAGCGATCTTCAGTTGGAACGACTTACATAATATGGTTTCCCCTTGGTCAGAAAAATTTGACAATACAGAAGGAGGAACAAATGGAGCTCCAAAATTTCCCATGCCAAACGCTTATAATTTTTTATTAAAATATGCACATCTCTCCGATAATTTAGAAGTATCAGAACATGTAGAGCTCACTTTAGATAAGATGGCTTTTGGAGGAATTTACGACCAAATTGGTGGTGGTTTTTCCAGATATTCGGTAGACAAATATTGGAAAGCTCCTCATTTTGAAAAAATGCTTTACGATAACGGACAGTTAGTAAGTTTGTATTCTAATGCCTATTTAAAATATAAAAACCCTCTTTATAAAGATGTGGTTTTCGAAAGTTTGGAGTTTGTAGAAAGAGAATTAATAGCAGAAAACGGAGTATTCTATTCTGCACTTGATGCGGACAGTGAAGGAGAAGAAGGGAAATTTTATGTATGGAATGAAAAGGAATTAACAACTCTAATTACAGAAGACTTTTCTGTTTTTAAAGACTATTACAACATAAACGGAAAAGGACTTTGGGAACACGGAAATTACATTCTGCTCCGAAATGAAAGTAAAGAACGAATTGCAAAAAAACATAAAATATCTGTTTCTGATTTAGAACAAAAAATAGAAAATTGGAAAGCGATATTGATGCAAGAAAGGGACACCCGAATTCGTCCAGGATTAGACGATAAATCCCTCACCTCTTGGAATGCATTAATGTTAAAAGGATATGTGGACGCATATATGACTTTTGGAGAAGAACATCATTTGGATATAGCCCTAAAAAATGGGGATTTCATTGTAAATACTCAAATGAGTGAAGATGGAAAATTACTACATTCATATAAAGACGGAAGATCTACAATAAATGCCTATTTGGAGGATTACGCTCTTACTATTTCTGCATTTATTCGATTATATGAAGCTACATTCGACACAAAATGGCTAACCTATTCTGAAAAATTAACTGAATATGCAATTTCCCATTTTTATGATAAAAAGAGCGGAATGTTCTTTTTCACCTCTAATTTAGATCCAGAACTTGTAGCACGAAAAATGGAAATAAACGACAATGTAATTCCGGCTTCAAACTCTGTAATGGCAAATTCACTATTTGATTTGGGAACTATTTTGGATAATGAAAATTACAAACAGATGAGTATAAAAATGCTTAACAATGTAAAACCTGAGATGGATAGTTATGCATCCGGATATGCAAATTACGCTACACTAATGTTAAAAATTATAAACCCTTATTATGAAATAGCTGTTGTTGGAAAGGATGCTCACAAAAAAACAATGAAATTAAATAAAAACTACAATCCGAATACATTATTTATTGGCAGTTTTGGTAAAAGTGATTTGGAACTTTTGAAAGGAAAATATGTGGAAGGAGTGACTATGATTTATGTTTGTGAAAACAAAGTTTGTCAACTTCCAACAACAGAAATTAAACAGGCATTAAAACAAATTAAATAATGAGATACCTATTTGAAGAAAACCAGAGATTTACACAATGGTGGTTGTGGGTTATTTTACTCTCATTTCCAATTATTTCTGTAAGTCCTTTTGATGAGAACCCAATTAATTTGTATTATGTACTGATTGGAATAGGAATTCCTCTTTTGTTTTATACATTTCAACTAAGGATTAAAGTAAGTACAGAAGGATTGCATTATCAATTTTTCCCTTTTCATTTTAAAGCGCACACTATAAAGTTAGAAGATATTGAAAAATGTAAAGCAATGGAATACTCCCCACTAAAAGAATATGGAGGTTGGGGAATTAGATACGGATTTAAAGGAAAGGCCTATAATGTAAGTGGAAACAAAGGAGTAAAAGTATTTTTGAATAATGGTACCAACATTATGTTTGGAAGTCAAAAATACAAAGAGTTGGGAAAATCTTTGAAAAAGATTAAGAAACAATAATTAAAAAATAGTTCTTTTTACCCTTTTGTGCTAAAATATATTTTCCGTTCAATAAGTCATTTGAAGTAATCTGAAAATCTTCAGTAATTTTTTCTTTATTAATACTTACCGCATTTGAGGAAATCATTCTTCTCGCTTCTCCTTTTGATGCAAATATTTGTGTTTTTTCTGCTACTATATCCAAAATACCTAAGTCCAAATCAGATTTACTTATGGTAAACTGAGGTACACCTTCAAATACAGAAAGGAAAGTGCCTTCATCTAAAGATTTCAAATCTTCAGCAGTTGATTTTCCAAACAAAATAGAGGAAGCATTTATTGCCATTTCCAAATCTTGTTTGCTGTGCACTCTTGTAGTTACTTCCTCCGCAATTGCTTTCTGTAAAATCCTTAAATGAGGAGTTACATCATGTTCTGCAATTAAATTTTCTATTTCTGTTTGCGATAAAAGAGTGAAAATCTTAATGTAGTTTTTGGCATCTTCATCAGTAGCATTCAACCAAAATTGGTAAAATTTGTAAGGAGATGTTTTTGTTTTGTCCAACCACACATTTCCACTTTCTGTTTTTCCAAACTTACCTCCATCTGCTTTCTGAATTAATGGAGTGGTTACCGCATATGCTTTCCCCTCTCCCTTTCTTCTGATAAGTTCTGTACCGCTTACAATATTTCCCCACTGGTCAGACCCACCTAATTGTACCTTGCAATTTTTATTTTTCCAAAGCCAGTAAAAGTCATAACCTTGCACCAATTGGTACGAAAATTCAGTAAAACTCATTCCAGTTTCCAATCTACTTTTTACAGAATCTTTCGCCAGCATATAATTCAACGACATATGCTTTCCAACATCACGGATAAAATCCAAAAAATTAAATTCCTTAAACCAATCGTAATTATTTACAACCTCTGCAGAGCTTTCTCCACAGTCAAAATCCAAAAATTGTTCCAACTGTTTCTGTACCGAACTTAAGTTATGGTTTATGGTTTTTTCATCCAGTAAATTACGTTCCTTACTTTTTCCTGAAGGATCTCCTACCATTCCAGTAGCACCACCAACTAAGGAAAAAGGCTTGTGTCCGCATCTTTGTAAATGCACCAAAATCATAATCTGCACTAAACTTCCGATATGTAAAGAATCGGCTGTTGGGTCAAATCCAATATAAGCAGAAGTTATTTCTTTTTCAAATTGTTCTTCTGTCCCAGGCATGATATCGTGTATCATTCCTCTCCATTTTAATTCTGATATAAAGTTCATTTGTTATAATTTTTGTCAAAAATAGACAAATTTTTAAATCTATACTCTAATATCTCTCATCTAATGTCTAATCTTTTATCTTTGCTTTATGATATTTATTACAGGAGGAACAGGACTAGTCGGATCTCACATTTTACTAAAATTATCTCAAGATAATATCCCTTTTAAAGCTCTTAAAAGAAGTAGCAGTTCTTTGGAGGTTTGCAAAGATGTGTTTATACATTATAATGCGGAATCACTTTTCCATTCTATTTTTTGGGAAGAAGGAGATGTAAACGATATTCCTTCTTTGGAAGCTGCTATGCAGAATTGTGACACCATAATTCATGCAGCTGCTATGGTTTCTTTTAATAATGAAGATGTCGATTTGATGCATAAAATAAATGTAAAAGGAACAGAAAATATTATGAATATTGCCATTTCTATGGGAATTAAAAAAGTTTCTTATATCAGTTCTATTGCTTCTTTAGGGAGAAATTCTACAACAGAAATGGTAGATGAAAATTGCTACTTCAGAGTTAGTAAAAAAGAAAGTAACTATTCCCTTTCAAAATATTATTCCGAGCAAGAAGTTTGGCGCGCTTCACAAGAAGGAATAGATGTAGTAATTATAAATCCATCCGTAATTTTAGGGCCTGGAGATTGGACAAAAGGAAGTTCCCAAATATTTACAAAACTTTATAAAGGATTAAAATTTTACACAACAGGAAGTACAGGATATGTTGATGTGATAGATGTTGCAAATTGCGCTATTTTACTTTTACAATCCGACATTAAAAATGAACGATTTATTGTAAACGGAGCAAATATGAAATTCCGAACTCTATTTGATTTAATAGCAGAAGGATTTGGAAATAAAAAAGCAACCATAAAAGTAACTCCTCTTTTAAAAGGAATAGCTTGGAGACTGGAATTTATCATTTCTTTTATCACGGGAAGGAATCCTCTACTTACAAAAGAAACTGCAAATTCTGCAATGAAAAACAATAGTTATTCTACCCAAAAAATTAAGAATGCAATTGCATATAAATTTACTCCAATTCAGGAAAGTGTAACAAAATATTGTAAGTGGTTTTTATATAATAACTAGTGTAATTGTTCTCTTTTAAAATTCAACTCTTCTAGCATTTCCAAATAAATTTCTTCTAATTCTGCGGGCCGTTCCGAATAATATGAAAGTGTTTTAGAAAAAATATTTTCATCAATATTGTAATCTTTGTATATTTTAGAATACTCTTCTTTTAAATCATCAAGCGCTCTTGTTGCGTTATTTACTTTATTCAATTCAAAATCAGCTTCTGCAAGATGAATATCAATCAAAATTTTTGTGAATTCATTTTTTGAAATTATATTTTCATTTTTAATTTCATCCGTTTTTAATCCACAAGAAAACAGAAGTAGAAAAATTATTAAATTCTTTAGTTTCATAGTACAAATATATCTTTATTTCTGTTATATTTGCTCTAATTATTAACCTATAAAATTATAAGATGAAAAAATTAATGTATTTATTAGTAGTTGGAGTGATGTTCGCTTTTACTGCTTGTTCTGGTGGAGATGATGCTAAAATTGGATGCCAAGCTGGAGAGGAATGTGTAGAAGATCACTCTTGTTGTGCTACTGAGGAAGTTACTGAAGAAGTTGCTGTTGAAGAAGTTACTGAAGAAGTTGCTGTTGAAGAAGTTACTGAAGAAGTTGCTGTTGAAGAAGAGTCTGCTGAGTAATCACAAACTCTAAAAATTAATAAGAAGACATCCAATGGGTGTCTTTTTTTATCTGTTAAATTTTAGTCTTTGTCCCTTTTTACTCTCGTCAAAACAGCCGTGTTCAAAGGCGATATGTCCGTTTACAAAAGTATGCGTAATGGTAGAGTTAAATATTTGTCCTTCAAAAGGAGACCATCCACATTTGTATAAAATATTTTCTTTTGTTACTTCCCACGATTTTTCTAAATCTACTAAAACCAAATCTGCAAAATATCCTTCTTTTACAAATCCTCTTTTTTCAATCTGAAAACAAATAGCAGGATTATGACACATTTTTTCCACTACTTTTTCCAAAGAGATTTTACCTTTTTTGTAAAATTCTAACATTGCAGGAAGAGAGTGCTGAACCAAAGGCCCACCAGAAGGAGCATTAAAGTAAGAGTTACTTTTTTCTTCAAAAGTATGCGGAGCGTGATCGGAGGCTATTACATCTAACTTATTATCTAATAGTGCTTGGAACAATGCTTCTTTATCCGATTTCTTTTTTACCGCAGGATTCCATTTTATAAGGGTTCCTTTTTCCTGATAATCACTTTCATCAAACCAAAGGTGATGAATACAAACCTCAGCAGTAATTCTTTTCTCTTTTAATGGAATACTATTATCAAAAAGTGAAATTTCTTTTTCCGTAGAAAGATGAAAAACATGCAATCTGCTATTGTGTTTTTTGGCAAGTGCTACCGCCATAGAACTCGATTTATAACAGGCTTCCGCACTTCTTATATTTGGATGTTCCGAAATTGGAACTTTCTCTCCATATTTTAGTTTTGCTTTTTTAGTATTTTCTGTAATTGTATCTTCATCTTCACAATGCACTGCAATCAACATAGGAGATGTTTCAAATATTTCTTCCAAAACATTTATATCGTCCACCAACATATCTCCTGTAGAAGAACCCATAAATATTTTAATTGCACCCACTGTTTTTGGGTCGGTTTTCAAAACCTCCTCCAAATTATTATTAGATACTCCCATAAAAAAAGTGAAGTTTGATAAGGAATTCCCTTCTGCAATTTTAAATTTTTCTTCTAGTAATTCTTGTGTTAACGCTTGCGGATTGGTATTTGGCATTTCCATAAAGGAAGTAATTCCTCCAGCAATAGCAGATTTACTTTCGGTGTAAATATTCGCTTTGTGGGTAAGTCCTGGTTCTCTGAAATGAACTTGATCATCAATAACTCCAGGAATTAAATATTTTCCTTTAGCATCAATTACAACATCCGCTTCTACACTTATAATATCGGAAATTAGTTTTATTTTCTCATCTTCAATAAGTACATCTGAGATAAATATTTTTCCCTCATTTACTATAGAAGCATTTCTAATAATCGTGTACATTATTTCTCAAATTTCCTGAAAAAACTTTTTATTTTCATCTGAATAACTCCAATAACTGCTTCTCTGAAAATACCTCCACTCATTTTTGAATCCCCTTCAGTTCGGTCTGTAAAAATTACTGGAATTTCCACTACATTAAATCCGTATTTCCAAGCCTTAAATTTCATTTCAATCTGAAAAGCATAACCTACAAACTGAATTTTATTAAACTTAATTGTTTCTAAAACTTCTCTTTTATAACATTTAAAACCGGCAGTTGCGTCATGAATAGGCATCCTAGTAATTAACTTCACATATTTGGATGCAAAAAATGACATTAATAATCTGGTCATTGGCCAATTTACAATATTTACTCCACTTATATATCGTGAGCCAATTGCAACCTCTCCTCCATCACTTGCGCAAGCATTATACAGTCTGATTAAATCGTCTGGATTGTGAGAAAAATCGGCATCCATTTCGAAAATAAATTGGTAATCTCTTTTAAGAGCCCATTTAAATCCGTGAATATAAGCCGTTCCCAAACCAAGTTTCCCCGACCTTTCTTCTATGTGTAAATTAGTTGTAAATTCCTTTTGTAATTTCTTTACAATATTTGCGGTACCATCAGGAGAACCATCTTCAATTACTAAAATATGAAAATCTTTTTCTAAAGAGAAAACCTTTCTGATTATCTTCTCTATGTTTTCCTTTTCGTTATAAGTAGGGATTATTATTAAACTATCTGACATTCTTTTTTTTATTAAGGCGTAAAAATAAGCAATTGTTTTATAAAGAAATTAGAGTGAACCTAATTTAATTTCCTCCACAACTGAGGGATCTAAAAGAGTACTTGTATCTCCTAAATTTTTCGAATCTCCTGAAGCAATCTTTCTTAAAATTCTTCTCATTATTTTTCCAGAGCGTGTTTTTGGAAGACCCGAAACAAACTGAATTTTGTCAGCTTTTGCAATAGGACCAACAATTTTTGTAACCAAATCATTAATCTCTTTTCTCAGTACATCAGGATTTCCTGCTTCTTCATGACAAATAACAAAAGCATAAACTCCATTTCCTTTTATAGCATGAGGGAAACTAACAATTGCTGTTTCGCAAACATTTTCGTGTTCGTCCATTGCGCTTTCAATTTCTGCTGTTCCCAAATTATGTCCGGATACAATCAGTACATCATCTACCCTTCCCGTAATTTTGTACATTCCATTTTCATCTCTTAAAGCTCCATCACCAGTAAAATATTTATTTTTAAAAGCAGAAAAATAAGTCTCTCTAAATCTATTATGGTCTCCATAAATAGTACGAGCCATGGAAGGCCAAGGGAATTCAATACAGAGTTTACCCTCCACAGAATTTCCTTCTAACTCTTTTCCGTTTTCATCTATTAAACAAGCTTGAATTCCGGGCAAGGGTAGAGTTGCAAAAGATGGTTTAGATGGTGTAACTCCTGCCAAATTAGATATCATTATTCCTCCGGTTTCTGTTTGCCACCAAGTGTCAACAATTGGGCAATTTTCATTTCCAATTTCTTTATCGTACCAATGCCACGCATCTTCATTTATAGGTTCTCCAACGGTACCTAAAACTTTTAGAGAAGATAAATCATATGGAGTTACAAATTCCATTCCTTTTGCTTCTAAGGAACGAATAGCAGTTGGAGCAGTATAAAATATATTTACTTTATTTTCTTCTACAATTTTCCAAAATCTCCCTGCATCTGGGTAAGTTGGTACTCCTTCAAACATTATAGTAGTTGCTCCAGATAAAAGTGGTCCATACACAATATAAGAATGTCCGGTAATCCAACCAATATCGGCAGTACACCAATAAACATCTCCCTCATTATACTGAAAAACATTTCGGAAAGAGAATTCTGTATAAACCATATATCCTGCTATAGAATGAACTATTCCTTTAGGTTTTCCGGTAGATCCAGAGGTATATAATATAAATAAAGGATCTTCTGAATCCATAGTTTCTGCCGTACAATTTTTATCTACTTTCTCCATTTCATCTTTCCACCATACATCTCTCCCGCTTTTAATATTAATATCAGAATTTGTACTTTTCAGTACAATACATTTATCTATTGAAGGAGTATTTTGCATTGCTTCATCCGAAATATGTTTAAGAGGAGTGATTTTATCTCCTCTGAAAGCACCATCAGCAGTTATCAAAATATTACAATTTGCATCATTAATTCTGTCCGATAAAGATTTTGCAGAAAATCCAGCAAATACAACAGAATGAATAGCTCCTATTCTGGCACAGGCCAAAACAGCAATAGCAAGTTCGGGGACCATTGGCATGTACAAGCAGATTCTATCTCCTTTTTTTGCTCCATTTTTTTTCAGAACATTTGAAAATTTACAAACTTCTTTATGTAACTGGGAATAAGAAAGATCTCTATTTGGTTCGTCAGTATTATTTGATATCCACTTTATAGCAATTTGACTTCCTCTTTTTTCAAGATGTCTGTCTAAACAATTTTCAGTGATATTGAGCTGACCACCTATAAACCATTTTACATCTGGTTTTGTAAAGTCCCAACTTAATACTTTATCCCATTTCTTTTTCCAAAGAAAATTATTCGCCTTCTCTTCCCAGAATTTTTCTGGGAATTTTACACTTCTTTCATACTCCTTTTTATAAGAGTTAAAATCCTTAATCTTTTTTTCTTGCATTTTTCAAAAGTAAGAAAAACTTTGAATAAATTAATAAATAAATAACTGATTTATAATGATAAAAATTGTAAATTCGCTATCTAATTTTAAAAATAAAAATCATGAAAAAACTTTTACTCTCATTAACTATAATTTTTGCATTTAATGCAAATTCTCAAGATTGTTCGGAGCTATTTATTTCTGAATATGTAGAAGGTCCAGGAAATAATAATGCTATTGAGATATATAATCCTACAAACTCATCTATCGATCTTGCTGGATATATTATAAACAGATACAGCAATGGATCTAGCTCTGGGCCTGAATCATGGCAATTAGGAGGTACAATTGCTTCAGGAGATGTAATTGTTATTGGGAATGGACAAATTGACTCTGTATGGGTTTCTACATATTGGTCGCTTCCGGTAGATCCTTCATTTTATTCAATGCTTGATCTCCATTGTAATGGAGATTATGATGCTAATTCAACATTTTATTTTAATGGAGATGACGCAATGACACTTGAAAAGAATGGAAGTATTATTGATATTTTAGGGAAAGTAGGGGAAGATCCTGGATCTGCTTGGACAGATGATGTAACTGCTGGATATACTGATGCAAATGGAGGTACTTGGTGGACAAAATACCATACATTAATAAGAAAGCCAACTGTAAAAACAGGAGTAATACAAAATCCTATTTTGTTTAATCCAACTGCAGAATACGATTCTTTACCTTTTGGAACTTACTCTGAAATGGGATCTCATAGTTGTGATTGCGCTACAACTGCAATTAATGAGAATGAAAATGTAACTTATGTAATGTATCCAAATCCTGTGGTAAAAGGAACAACTGTTACAATTAACTCCAAAAATAAAATTAAAAAGATTGAAGTGATAAATATTTTAGGAGAGAAAGTATTATCCCTAAATTCTAATTTAATTCCAACAAATAATTTGAAAAAAGGAACTTACATTATCAATATTATATTTTCGGACGGAAAAAAAATTGAC
>Ga0233427_10002845_pt1 | contig 15717 bp, 9 predicted proteins | sample SI_118_April2016_5_FD_179885 | JGI IMG/M metagenome (GOLD analysis project Ga0233427, IMG submission 179885) | Seawater microbial communities from Saanich Inlet, British Columbia, Canada - SI_118_April2016_100_MG | ecosystem: Environmental > Aquatic > Marine > Inlet | place: Canada: British...
GAATCGCACGATGTTTACGATCCTGAAGACGAAGAGTAGAAGTACTTATTTTTGCTTAGCACTAGGGCCGATGCTAAGCAGTATTGCAACCGGACGCGTACGCTCTGAGCTAAGCAGCATTATTTGGATCGCTGAGGTTAACGGCACGGCTAAGAAAGCGCCGACGACTCCCCATATCCCGGCCCAAACCACTACTGAAACTACGACGACTAAAGGCGACAAGTTTAACTCGCGCCCCAGTATCTTGGGTTCTATGTAGGACCCTAAAGTTAAATTTATCGCGAGATAAGACCCCATGATAATTAGGGCGACAGACCAAGGCGCTCCGCTGCCAAGTGCTGTGATGATCGGGAAGAATGCAGCGATGATGGAGCCAAAAGTTGGTATGTAATTAAGCATAAATGTAAGAAGGCCAAATAGTAAAGCATACGGCACATCACACATAACCAACACCACATAGCATAAAGAGCCGGTGAGTGCTGAGACGACTGTCTTCACCGACAAATAGCGCTGAATACCACGCCCCATCGTTTCGAGCATTTGCGCAGCCTCTCCTTCGCGGTCGCCGGCAATTGATAATATTTTACGCTTAAATATCTTTTGCTCAGCAAAAATAAAACTCATGTAAATCATAATGAGCAGCAGTCCTTTAGCAAAACCAACGCCGCCGCCTATCAATCCGGTGGCAAGCCCCTGCAAGTCTGCTTCAGTAAGTGAGCCAACAATTAGGTCTTGAACTCTTGACGGGATTGATGATTGTGCGAGTTGCTGCCGAATGCCTTCGACTAAAGTTTCGGCGCCCGAGTTGTCAAAGAAATCGGCAATTGATGCCTGCAGCATCAGCCCACCTTGGGCTAGCCCAAGTCCGATCATTGCAACAAGAAAGACTACCGCAATTGTTGGCGGAATTTTCAACCGTGCCAAACGAATGATTACAGGTTGCAGCATCGAAGCGAGCAAAAAGGCTATCACCAAAGGTTGCAAAATGCTTGCGCCTACATGCAACACCCATCCCACTAAAATGGTCGTGGTTACAGCAAGCAGCGCGATAAGGGTGCGGTTGGTGTTTTGCATCTAACACTAGATTAATACGCGAGGTTATACTTAACAAATGAATAAATGGATTAAATCTTGTTCTGTTGCCTGGCTAGCCTGCTTCGGCATGGCAATCTCCTGCTCTCAAGGATCCCTCAGCGGAGACTCTTCCGCTGCTATTCCCCTGTCTTCTTCATCGCACGAAGATGCCCCAGCAATGCTTTGGACTGTCTCCAAAGGAGGGGCAACGTCCTATTTATTCGGAACCATGCACGTCTCAGACCCAAGAATCACAACGCTTAAGCCTTCTGTTGAAGCAGCGTTTAACGAATCTGACGCAGTATATACCGAGCTAAAGGAATCCGCCTTAGAACTCGGCGTGAAAGTTGCAAAACTCGGCATGCTACCAGCCGGTACGAAATTGAAGGATGTCATCCCTATAGACATGTACGAAAAGTTGTCGTCCTATGTTAAATCCAAGAAAATGTCGATGCGCATGATTGACGGCCTACGGCCATGGATGGTCGGAATGCAGCTACAGATGATTGATGCAATGAAATATATGAAGGGCATTGCTTTAGACATGCAGTTAACTAACCGCGCCACTAAAGAAGGCAAAGAAGTTGGTGGAGTTGAAACAGTAGATGAACAGATTGCAGCGTTAGCGTATGGCACACCAGAAGAGCAAATCACTTTATTGGGTAGTCATTTAGACTTGATGATTGAACACGACAACGACGAGAAAAGTCAAATCGATATCATGCTCGAAAACTATTTAGTTGGTGATATCGACGCGCTCTGGCAAACAGCGGCTGAGACCTTAGATGATGCTAGCGAACTAGAGCTTGCTGCTTTCGATGCCCTGCTAGTTAATCGTAACAAAAACATGGCGGTGCGTATTGACCAAAGGTTTATGACCCATCCTGAGTCCGTAACTTTTTTCGCCTTCGGTGCACTACACTTTGCAGGTCCTGAAAGCGTAAATGCGATGTTAAAAAACATGGGATACCGAGTAGAAAGAGTGATAAAGTTAGCCGAGTAATAGTACGCAAAGCTTGCGGGCCAACGTGCCGCTTGATAGCTACTTCTCTAACGGAGATGCTCCTGCTGATTTATTGAGCTGTAAACGACTAGTTGTCAGCAACGGCAATATCTCATTGTCGGGCAACCATATCCTTGATGCGCGCTGCTACCGGCTCTATAAAAAGTTATAAATGCTGCAGCAAATCGCTACCGTCTGAAATTTCGGTAGCCGGCTTGCCTTTTAAAAATATTGCCGCGCTATTGCCGCGCAACATGGCTTTTCCGTTCTCGTGAACAATAACGCTGCCTTCGCGGAGTCCGACTACCGGCGCATCGTTGCATTCATGAAATTCGCGAATGCGGTCAAGCCTCGTTTCACCAAAGTGTTGCTCATACTCATCATTATGTTTAACGAAAGTTGCACCGTCAAAATAGTGGGCATTAAGTTGGTAATCAACCAAGTTTAAACTGTCAAATGAAGGCGGATAGACAATCGGCATGTCGTTAGTAGTCTGCATAGTAGGGCAAGCAATATTTGAGCCGGCACTTACTCCCATATATGGCATTCCACCTGCAACGCGTCGCTTAATAGCCTTTAAAGTGCCATTGCCATGCAATTCTTTAATTAAGCGAAAAGTGTTTCCTCCGCCTACATAAATAGCTTCCGCAGAATCAATCGCCGCGACAGGATCATCAAAAGTATGAATGCCGACCAAGTCATAGCCTGCATGGAAACCTGCTTCAACCATTAGTTCGACATATTTATCGTAATCGCCGCCAGCGTAAGGCACAAACAACAACTGCTTAATGTCGCCGAAAAACTCGCGCATTTGTGAAGTTAAAAAATCACGGCGTTCGTCTCCGCGAAAGCCTCCGCTGCCTAAAAGTACACGCGTCACTAATTAAAGACAGCTTGATATACGTTTGATGTATTGCTGTTTTGAACAGCTTGCATCCAGACTGTGCGTCCGAACAATTGTGGCGGCGGAGTAACAATGTAATTCGCGTTGCCAGCAGAATTAGAGCTAGTCGTTGCTGCCAAGCCTGGTTGGCTTAAAGATAGAACTACACCCAACTGTGATATTGGAGTGTTTCCTAGTCCCTGAAAAGAGTAAGCTAAGTAGGTTGGAGCATTAGGAGTCGCAGCAGTCACAGAGATCATAGTTAGCGATCCGGTAATCAGTGGTGGCACATGGAGGCGCATATCAGTTGGCACCAAGCGGTAAACATATGAAGAGCGGCAAACATACACTTCGCCATTGGCGTCTGTACCTAAAGACGCCGCAGAACCAGGGACACCGGTTTCAGCTGTGTGATCGACATAATCGGTGAGCGTGTTGGTTGAGTCACTGTAGCGAAATGACCACAAGTCTTGGCCGCATGAATCAGTGAAGAAATAACGCCCTTGCATACGAGCCATTGATTTACCTCGATAAATCTCGGATCCAATAATACAACACTTAGCGCTCGGCCAAAAAGTATGCCCATATTCGAAAATAGGCATTTCTAAACCAGTCGTATTGCAGTTACTAGATGGAGAAAAACAATGTGAACCTTCAACTATTTTCCAACCATAGTTCAATCCGCCAGGACTACCAGCAGCTTCGAAATGGATGTACTCCCAGTCGTTTTGCCCAACGTCGGCAATATACATGTCTCCGGTAGCAGAATCGAAATTGAACCTCCATGGGTTACGCAAACCCACAGCCCAAATTTCATCACGCACGCTACTATTTCCTATAAATGGGTTTGTCGGTGGTATCGCATACGGTGAGCCATTATCAATATCGAGGCGAAGCATCTTACCTAACAAAGAGTTTCCATTCTGCGCGCGATTCTGAGGGTCATTCGCAGAACCGCCATCACCAGTGCCTATGTACAAATAACCATCTGGGCCAAAACGGATGCATCCACCATTGTGGTTGCTGTATGGCTGGTCGATGTTAAGGATGTCGTAGCGAGTAGTGGCATCTGCGACATCAGCATTTCCAACGCTAACTCGATAGCGTGAGATTTGGGTATCACCGGAATTGTCAGTGAAATTGACAAAGAAATACCCATTACTAGAAAATTGCGGATGGAAAGCCAAGCCTAATAGCCCACGTTCTCCACCACTAGAGCTTATCGAATTAATATCCAGAAATGTTGTACTAAGCTGAACACCATCTTTCACTACGTAAATTCTACCATTTTGGTCGAGGACAAAAATGCGGGAAGTGTCTCCCGGAGGACTAGTAACAAAAATCGGACTGCCGAAGCTATTTCCGACCTGCTCTAGCTCAAGCGGAGTTTGGGCGCTAACTGATGCGCCAAGAAGGCTAAACAAGCCTACAATCAAGGTGAAGCGGAGAAACTGCATAAATATAGCTTACATCTAAACGCATGTTATATTAGGATAATTCAGTGGGAATCCCCGAAACACTAATACCTTTATGCGCCCTATTAGTTTTAGGATGCAGTAAAAAAGAAAGTTTGAGCGAAATTCAGTTCAAAGTTACTCAGCAAGGCGGCACTGAGCGCGCCTTCAGCGGCCAATACTGGGACGAAAAAGCTGATGGCGACTACCTTTGTGTCTGCTGTGAAAACCCACTGTTTTCATCTGAGGCAAAATACGAATCGGGCACTGGCTGGCCAAGCTATTGGCAACCGATAAATGAGTCTGCGATCACTCTTCACGAGGATAAGAAACTGTTTCGAACTCGCACAGAGGTGAAATGCGGTCAGTGTGAGGCTCATTTAGGCCACGTATTCAATGACGGTCCGCAACCCAGTGGCAAGCGCTACTGCATGAATTCTGCCGCTTTAACGCTAATAAAGCGTTAATAATAGGAAAAACCAGCGACTGTTACCAACCACTGGTCTCCTTTCCCCTTTGCCACTCGTAAAATTCGTCCTGCCATCCCCTGCAGTCGGAATAGGTTTGCACCTCTCGTAGCTATTATTAAATCGGCTTACGCTTTAATTATCTTTAGCCTTTTTTTGAAGTTTTTTACAATTTATTTGAAATTTTCTATAAAAAGTGCTGATTATCGACATTATTCGGCGGTATTTCTGGGTAATTTTTTTAAGATTACAGTTGACGCGAACTGTCAACAGTGTGGTATAATATAGAAATGGATTTAATTCCTGCTACCTACGACATCTCTGAATTGTCGAAGCAAGCTAATGTCAGCACCCGCACCATTAGGTATTACGGTGAATTGCGCCTGCTCCCTGCCACCGATCGCGGTCCCGGCGGACGCCGTCTCTACAGTGACGATGCCCTCGAACGCCTGCGCTTTATTACACGACTGAAACATCTTGGCCTAAGCCTCAGCGAAATTGGCGAACTAAATGACCGCTTCGTAAGCGGAGCCACCCCAGCAATGCTCCGTCAACTTAAGCAGTTACTCAACATTCGTACTGCACAAGTCGCCGAACGCATTGACGAGTTAACACAACTTCTTGACGAGCTGAATAGTTATCGCCATCGCATCAGTGAAAAAAACAACTAGCATGACCACCGCCCGCAAACTCCGTTTCGTAACAGCCGCTTCCCTATTCGATGGACACGACGCTGCCATCAACATCATGCGCCGCGTGCTACAACAAGAAGGTGTTGAAGTAATCCACCTAGGACACAACCGTAGCGTACAAGAAATTGTCAAGTCAGCAATCGAAGAAGACGCTGACGGGATTGCTATTTCTTCTTACCAAGGCGGACACACTGAGTACTTCAAGTTTATGGTTGACTTACTTGCCGAGAGTGGCTGTTCGCATATAAAAGTTTTTGGCGGTGGCGGTGGAACCATCACTGATGAAGAATGCGCTGAGCTTCATGCCTACGGAGTTGAGCACGTTTACTCCGTAGAAGACGGTCGACTGATGGGCTTAGTGGGAATGATTCAAAACATGATTGAATTAACGGCGGCAAACGACAAGGTTGCGCCGAGCGATTTAGACGCGGCTATTAACAGCAACAATCCGGCTTTGCTGGCACAAGCGATTAGCGTAATTGAAAATTCGCAAGGCGCTAAGTCCGTGGCTGCTGGCAGTAGTTCCACTCCTGTAATCGGAATCACTGGCACTGGAGGTGCTGGCAAGTCATCACTAACTGATGAAATTGTTCGCCGCTATCTGATGACTTACCCACAGCGAACTATTGCGATTCTGTCGGTCGATCCTTCAAGTCGTCGTACTGGAGGCGCACTGCTTGGCGATAGAATTCGCATGAATGCTGTAAACGATGATCGCGTTTTTATGCGCTCCATGGCAACGCGCCGCGCGAATTTGGCGACATCAGCATCCGTGAGCGACTCGATTAACGCATTGCAAGCATACGGCTTTGACTGCATTATTCTCGAGACCGCAGGCATTGGACAAAGCGATTCTGCCGTTACTGATTTGTGCGACTTCTCTCTTTACGTCATGACTCCCGAATTTGGAGCGCCTACCCAACTAGAAAAAATCGACATGCTAGATTACGCGGACGGCGTTGTGTTGAATAAAGCTGATAAGCGGGGCGCGCAAGACGCTAAGCGTGAGGTAGCAAAAACTTACCAACGCAATCACAATCTATTCGACTCTAACGTCGACGACATGCCAGTGTTCTTGTGCTCGGCATCTCGCTTCGGTGACGACGGTGTTGATAAATTGTTCAACTGGTTGATGCCACAACTAAATAACTTCAGCGAACAGGACTGGCAGCTCTCCGAACTAAGTGGTGGGCGCAAAGATATCCCAACTGTTATTCCCGGGGACCGCGTTCGTTACCTATCTGAAATTGCCGATGCCGTTAGAAAACATAAAAGCCAGTGCGTTACTGAAGCTGAAATTGCTTGTCGCGCACAAGCAATCGCGCGGACACTTGCCGAACTTGGAGATGATGTACCTGACGTAAATAGTGAGTACTCTGCTGAGCAGTTAGTTGAAAAAAACCTCGAGGCGGGCGTCCTCGTTTTACGCCAGCGCTACCATGAGTTGCTGCGCGACTTAAACCCTAAGGTGCGCGAACAGCTTGCTCACTGGCCGCAAATTCGCGCGCAGTATCAGCAAAACGAATTTACTTATCAAGTGCGTGGCCGCGACATCACTGTTCCGGCGTCTCAGACAACTCTATCGGGGCTGCGCGTGCCGAAGGTGGCTTTGCCTAAAACCAACAATTGGGATGATTTAATCGTGTGGTTCGGACACGAGAATTTACCAGGAGAATTCCCGTTCACTTCCGGTGTGTTCCCATTCAAACGCACTGGTGAAGACCCAACCCGCATGTTCGCTGGTGAAGGCACTGCAGAGCGTACTAATCGTCGTTTCCATTACGTAAGCCGTGGTCAATCAGCAGCGCGGCTATCGACAGCCTTCGACTCGGTAACGCTGTACGGAGAAGACCCTGATTCTCGCCCAGACATTTACGGGAAAGTTGGCAACTCAGGAGTTTCGATATGTTCACTCGATGACGCAAAGCGTTTGTACTCGGGCTTCGATCTTTGCGCTCCTACCACATCGGTATCGATGACTATCAACGGTCCCGCACCGATGATGCTCGCTTTCTTTTTGAACACTGCCATCGACCAACAAGTCGAGCGACGCTTAAAAGAAAGTGACCGCTGGGAAGTTGCGCAGCAAAAAATTGCCGAGCTCTGTAATGACAAGCAACCGCAATATCGCGGCGACCTTCCTGATGGGCACGACGGCTTTGGCCTAGGCTTACTCGGGGTGACTGGTGACCAGCTGCTAGATGCTGACGAATATTTGGAAATTAAAAATGCTACCCTGCAAGCAGTAAGAGGGACGGTTCAAGCCGACATCCTCAAAGAAGATCAAGCGCAAAACACTTGCATCTTTAGCACCGAGTTTGCCCTCAAAGTTATGGGTGATATTCAACAGTATTTTGTCGACGAAAAAGTTCGAAATTTCTACTCAGTTTCAATTTCGGGATATCACATCGCCGAAGCCGGGGCCAACCCAATATCGCAACTTGCATTTACCTTAGCAAACGGATTTACCTTCGTTGAGTACTACCGAGCCCGTGGCATGGACATCGATGCCTTCGCTCCCAATCTGTCGTTCTTTTTCTCGAATGGCATTGATGCTGAATACAGTGTGATTGGCCGCGTCGCGCGCCGCATTTGGGCAATAGCGCTTCGCGACTGTTACTCTGCAAGCGAACGTTCGCAAAAACTTAAATATCATATTCAAACAAGTGGTCGTTCGTTACACGCTCAAGAAATAGACTTCAATGACATTCGCACAACCTTACAAGCACTGTATGCAATTTACGACAACTGCCAAAGTTTGCATACTAACGCTTATGATGAAGCAATCACGACGCCGACTGAAGAGTCAGTACGGCGCGCGCTAGCGATCCAAATGATTATCAACAATGAGCTCGGTCAATCTAAAAACGAAAATCCACTGCAAGGGTCGTTCATCATCGACGAGCTAACCGAGCTGGTGGAAGAAGCCGTGCTGAGCGAATTCGAAAGATTGAGTGACCGCGGCGGCGTTCTTGGCGCAATGGAATCCATGTATCAGCGGGGTAAAATCCAGGAAGAGTCTATGTTGTACGAGTCACAAAAACATTCTGGCGAACTTCCAATCATCGGCGTCAATACCTTTAAAAATCCAAATGCTGTAGAAGGCGAAGTCGTGAGCATTGAGTTAATTCGCTCGACAGACGAAGAGAAAGAGTCGCAAGTTCAGCAAGTGGACGACATCCACGCTCACTTTTCGGAAACTGCTGCACAAAGCTTATTGAGTTTACGCAAGGTGGCGTTGAATAAAGAAAATGTATTCGCCGAGCTAATGGAATGCTCTAAACGTTGCACTCTCGGTCAAATCAGTGCTGAGCTTTACCGCGTCGGTGGTCAATATCGACGCAGTATGTAACTTAAGATAAATATTAGAATACGTAAGGAAACTTGACGTAACTAATTGATGGCAACGCTGTGCTTAAGTTGATGCCAGAGCCATTTGAGTCTGCTTCGAATCGAATACGATAACGCAAGAATCGTTGCCCTGATAGGACCGATAGATCTGAAGTCCAGAGATTGTTTCCTGGAACCGGAACACCTGGCTCGTTAACGCCAGGAGCGATTTCGTCAGCGCCCTGGAATTCGAAGTAGATGTCAGATGTAGAAGGAAGCTTGTTCTTAACGCCGTTTGAATCAATCCGGAAGAATTTAGGGATAATCGACCAATCGCCGCCGGGATCGACGGCGAAGGTCATTGCGCCGTCTGATATAGGAGTTGTCAAAAGAAGTTCGTCACTGATGCTATCGTAAACAACATCAACAATTTCGAACGAAGCAGTCGTCGCAGCATTAGGACGAATATCGTAGCCGAGCAACAACTCGGGTAAGCGTAAGAATTGCGATTGAGCCGCAAACAATACTGAAGCGTTTGGAATAACCATGTCATTCAAGTCAATAGTTACGTTCGCCACAGAACCTTGAGTAATAGGGTCGAGCTGGCGAACAGCTTGCGCGCCTTGGCGAGCGACTTTACCATCGGAAGGTCGAATACCTTGGAAGGCAAGCAACTCTGGAGAGGCCACGATGTCTGCTGCCCACTCAGGGTATGCCGCTGGGTCAAGCAAGCGATGTTCTGCTACACCTGTGTCAATCCATTGAGATGTCACCATTGATGACGCTGAATAGAAAGGTATCAGAGAGTAAGCCTGTGGGAATGTAACGTGAGCAAGGATTTCTTCGATGCGGTCGGTGGGTACGGCAACTTGGCTTAAATAATCTGCAATACCTGGGGCTGCTGAAGCATGCCAAATAATATCTTCGGCAGGGTTCGGGACGTGAATTTGAACGACACCGTTAGCGCCGGCGCCGCCACGTCCGAATGCGAAAGTGCCTGTGCCACCACGGTTAGATGCTGCAGTCCACTCGCCACCACACTGCCCACGGCGTCCGCCAAAGGCTTGGACAACACCATTGTCAGTCAAGTTGCCGATAGCGCCGGCATTCGCTGCGCTACCGATACTGACATTAGAAAAGTCTACTCCTGCAGATGAGTGCAAGATGATGTGTCCGCCAGAGCCTCCGCCTGAACCAGATACACCTTGGTCGGTGTAGGTTAATGATTCTCCGGAATAGCCAATACCACCGTTGGCCTTAACTTCGGCGTTGTTACCAATTTCAATCATGCCTATCGACATAATTATTAATTGGCCGCCACCGCCGCCGCCACCTGCACCTTTTTGGTAAGCGTACCAACCATTGCCTGTGCCTGAAGTATTACGGTTAAAAGGAACGACCGGGTAGAACGTTTCTATTGGGTCAGGGAAGCCATCGCCATCGGCATCCCAAACGTTGATCATCATTGAGTCACCAGAGCCACCGCCGCCGGAACCTGCCCATGGTGCGAGCAACTCTCCTTGTTTGATGGTGCCATCGACCATCAAGCGCGTGCCGTAAAAATCATCAAGCAAATCGTTGTCCAACAAGAATACTGAAGATCCTGCAGAGCCTGGATCGGCACCCTCCGTTGGGTGACCAAAGTTGAACGGTGGTACAGCGCCTGCGTTCCAGGCTGGATCGTAGTCTGCATCGTCAGTGCCTGTGATTGCTTCGTTAATAAAGGAGTCTGGCAAACCGTCTTCCATGCCACGCGGAACACCAACGCCATTACCTGCTGGAAGTAGTTGGGATGCAGAGACGCCACGGATTCCGTCTTCGGCGCCGAAGATGCCGTTAACTCCTACGGCCATAGTGTGCCGAGTAATGTCGTGGTCTGGCCCTGGATCCGTAAAGTAACTTGGCGCCCAATTGCCTGCTGTTTTCCAGCTGGTCCATAAAATTGATTGGTTCTCTGTTCTAGCGAAACCGCCACCGCCACCGCCAGCTGCAGAGCGAGCATTCTGACCACTAACACCCGTTGACTGAGTACGGCCATTAAAAATGCCTTCTCCGCCTTGACCACCTGCACTCTCTATGGCAAAGGGACCATCACCTGGTTCTGCACGAGGCGTTTCTGCAGTACCAATTTGCGACGCATCGCCGCCTTGACCACCACCACATTCACCAAGAGCACCGCCTTCAATGAATTGCGGCGAATTCAACCCTGAAGGCCAAACAGCATTATTGCCACAAATGTTAAGCTCGCCGTTAATCACTACCTTGCCAGTAGCGTAGATTACTAGTGGGTTAGTTCCGCGTCCGCGCAACAAGCCACCTAAATCAATAGTGAAGTCATGGACGTTCATCACGCCTGACTGAATCGTGTGCACGCGGTTATTAGAGTCGGCGAAGTTCATCTGCGAATCTGTGTAAAGTTCACGCGATGAAGAGCTATCAATATAGAAGTCTAAATCATCAGCAACATACACACCAGGGTATTCGAAGCTAGCTGAAATGAAACCGTTTTCTACATTAGCAAGCGGCACTGGCAGGTTTTCTTCTAAATCGAGATATTGTTGGTCATCAAAACCATCACTAAACTCATCGACAGACTCATTAGTGTCAATCCATCCATGATTGTTTGCGCCGTAAACATCACTAAGTTTTGGCACTTGATATGTGGCCAAGACTTGAGTAGCAAAATTGGTTTGCCCAACAATGTCGCGGAACTGATCTGTCATTTGAATAGATATCACGCGGTTAACCGGAAGAATTCCTGTTGCATGGAATTCAACCAATGCGCCTTCTGAACTACAATTTCCAATCAATACCCATTCGCCAGGAACTTTGTTTGTTGAATCAAATTCATCTTCGCCAGCATTGCCCACTTCGGCATTGGCGTAAAGCACCGGCAAATTCAATGTGTTTAGATTTGATGAACGTGCATCAATTGATTGATTAAAACGAACGCTGATGATGCCACCACGGTTCGCCCAAAAGTTTACTCCCGTTGGGAAAACAACGTCTGTTGCAGAGTCAACCACAAGAGGCGCGTCAGGAACCAAATCTAAGAAAGGCTGAAGTGCTGATGCCGTAGTAAAGTTACGCAACAAGCCAGAGCTGAGTGTACGTCCATTGATGTCGCGCAAAACAGACACAGAATTAGAAGCTGTTGGGACTTCTAGAGCATAGTCCACGTTGCCAGGCACAAATGCGCCGTTGTCTTGGCTCTCGTTTGTCGGGCAAGCTGGGTTGAAGACTAAGATGGTTGGGTCGTCTTCATCAATTTCAAATTGCCCTGTAACTGGATTTGCGCCTAGCAAGTTGGAAGCACGAAATGTTACGGACTGAAAACTTACTGAACTCAAATCTATCGAATGATTAAATTGAATTTCGACTGGGCGATTAATTGGCCATTGTTGGCCTTCGAAGATGTTAACGCTTACTACAGTAAAGGCACCGGACTCAGAAGATGCGCTATCAGTAATGGGGCCACAGCTGGCAATCAATAGAGCCATGCCGAGCGTTAATGCAATTGGTGTTTGTTTCATCAGAACTATCATCTTAGGTTCAATCTAAGGCCCATGATTTTAATCTATTTAGGCGGATGAGCAGCAACAAATATGCAAAAATCATGCCAAACCGTCAATAATAAACTAATTATATGTGCTAGAGTTGATGCATGATTAACATCCTTCTTCTAAGCATCGTAATCCAGCAGCCATCCTCAGAGCAATTTGACGTTCAGGCTAACACTTTCACCAATAATCGTCAGACTGAAGCAAGCATTGCAACGACTTCTGATGGTAGCGTTTTTGCCGTCTGGGGCTCTAGAAGGCAAGAATTAGGCTCTTTCGGAGTATTCGCCCAATTCCTTGACCCATTAGGGCGCCCGCTCTCAACTGAAATTCACGTCAATCAGTATTTCCCACGTGAGCAGGCGAAGCCATCGGTATTTATTGACGGCAATGATACGGCCTGGGTTTTTTGGCGCTCTCTCGGACAAGACGGAGCCGGCACTGAAGTCTATGGTCGTCGGTTTAGTGTGCGAAATCGCACAGTCACCGCACAATCAGATGAGTTCCGCGTCAATGCTAGCGTAAGTGGTGATCAGCGCGATGCGGTTTGTTGCTCACTGCCGAACGGCGATATTTTAGCAAGCTGGATAAGCGAGAAAAGTGGCGTTCCTGCCATATTTGGGCGTCTTTTTGACAGCAAAGGCCAGGCTATTACTGACGACTTTGTAATCCAATCCAATAAAAACAAACAGCTAAGCTTGGTTGCTCTAGCTCCTCACCCACAGGGTGTACTTGCAGCATGGGCGCAATCTAATATAGGTGGTAGCCCAGATGGGATTGTCGGTGGCTTAATTAAGTTCGATGGGCAAAACAACAACTCAATAGACTTGTTTGTTGCTCATAATGGCGAAAACTCACTGGCAATGGAGCCGAGTATTGATTCCGCAGTTGATGGATCGTTTGCCGTCAGCTGGATGAGTACTGTCGATGGAACCCGTTTCGATCCTGTGGCTCGACGCTTTAACCAAAATTTAAATCCGGCTAGCAAAGAATTCACAATACCAAGCCCAACCATTGGATCAAATTCAGGTGCGCAGATAGCAATGGCTGACAACGGCGAATTCGTTGTTGCCTTTACGACACACCAGCCTAAGGCATGGCGCGGCCCCGGACACCGTCCAGACAATCCCTCGACTGTGCATGCTCAAAAGTATGCGGTTGACGGAAAACCAAATGGTGAACTTTTTCAACTTAACCAATTTAATGAAGGCGAACAAAGCCTACAAGTTGGTCATAACGGGAAACACCTTTTGTGGTCATCTCATAATCAAATCATTGCTGCTTGGCATGGCAACACAGGCACTGATCATCGCGCAGTAGGCCTTAGCTTTTTAGTGCCGGCTTCGTTGCAGCCAGATAAGCCACAAGAGATTACACCTATCGCTGCAGCTGCGAATCTCGATCTTGAAGATGTGTACGGAAATGAAGCTAAACCCGTTTACGATCCTTACTTCATCGCACCGGCGCCAACTGCACCAGCGCTCCCGATGGGTGGCCTCGGTGGCTTCGAGGCATTTGGCTCAACTGGCTGGACACCACCCGACCCAGATTTAGCAGTGGGACCTAACCACATTGTCGCTGTTGTTAACGGCGGCATACGTATTTTTGACAAGTCTGGTAATCAAAGCTATTCAAACAGCTTGGTTTCATTCTGGAGCTCTGTCGGCGCAGGCGGATTCGTCTTTGACCCTGTCGCATTATTCGACCCACATACTCAACGTTATGTTGTTGCAGCAGCAGATGGAGCTGGCAGTAACGACGCCATTTGTATCGCGGTTTCTGATAATGACGACCCCAACGGAACTTGGCACAAATACCGCTTCCCTGTTTCTTCGACTTGTACCTTCCTCGACTTTCCTAATCTAGGCGTAAACAAAGATGCCTTGTTTATGTCTGGTGACTGTTTCAGTGGCGGCGGTAATCGTATTTTCATGTGGGACATGAATGATTTAACAAACGGTTTACCAGCAACGATGAAGCAGCAACAAACAAGTAGTGGCACCCAATCTCTCGGAGCAACCAAAAATTATGACATCTCTAGCGATGCCGCCTATTTTGCCACGACTTACGCTGGCAGTTCTCAGCAAATCATGGTGCGCGCCATTACAAACCCAAATGGTACTCCCGTGCTGCATAGTAAATATGTTTCGGTGCCATCTTACTCATGGCCTCCGAATGCAACTCAATTAGGCACCTCAAACCAAGCGGCAACAATTGATTACCGCATTAAAAGCGGAGTTGTGCGCAACGGAAAACTGTGGCTATGCCATAACACCGGTAATAACAACGCTTGTCAAGTTCGGTGGTACGAGATTGACTTGCGCGGATGGCCGACGTCAGGCGCATACCCCACCTTGTTGCAATCTGGCACTCTTAACTATGGCAGCGGTGACCATACCTGGTTCGGCGATATTAATGTTAGTGATAACGGATTGGCCGCAATTTCTTTTTCCCGTTCGTCCGCTACTCAATACATCAGTATCGAATATGCAACTCGCGAAGCCAGTGATCCGGCAGGCGTATTCTCTAATCCTGAATTACTACAAATGAGCACTAGCCCCGAGGGAGGAAACCGCTGGGGTGACTATTCTGGTCTTGAAGAAGATCCTGTTATTCCGGGCAAGTTCTGGAGCCACAACGAATTTAGAACTTCTTCGTGGAAGACATGGGTAGGTGAATTCGAAATTCAACAAGGGCTCGAACTTAGTATTAGCTCAGTCACTCCGGGTGGCATTGCAGCATTTAACATTACTGGTGCTGATAATGGCGAGCGCGTACATTTCCTACTTTCGCTTAACTCAGGTAGTTACACCCCACCTCAACTTGGTGGCTTAGCGCTTGACATTGTGCAGCCTATCTATCGCGTAGGGTCCGAAATCGCTAACTCCTCTGGCGCAACAGGGGTCAACGTGATGATTCCGCCCAACGCCCCTGTAGGCGTAAATGTTTATGTCCAGGCCGCTGCGGTTCGGGGTAGTGGCGGAGCGACTTCCGTTAAGTCAAACTTAGCTGTTGAAACAATAAACTAGTATGCCTTTGCTTTAATCTGCAAGGACATGTGCCGATCGGAATCAGTAATAATTTTATATTTACTGATTCCGATTTCTTTCGCTAATGCCTCTAATTCGTCTGGGCGCAGCGCAGCACACAAAGATGCATAAAACAAATCTTTCGCATGCCGCGTCTCATCACCTGCATGCAATTCAACTAATTCGCGTGCGCGCGCTTCGCTTTCTGGACGAAACAAATCGCGA
>Ga0233427_10002847_pt1 | contig 15712 bp, 14 predicted proteins | sample SI_118_April2016_5_FD_179885 | JGI IMG/M metagenome (GOLD analysis project Ga0233427, IMG submission 179885) | Seawater microbial communities from Saanich Inlet, British Columbia, Canada - SI_118_April2016_100_MG | ecosystem: Environmental > Aquatic > Marine > Inlet | place: Canada: British...
AAAATCAACATATTCAAAAATTAATTCATTGGGAGAATATGCAAGAAAAGAACTTGAAAAAGTGTTTGAGGGCAAAGTCATAGTAACAGGTAAAGGATCATTATTTATGACACATTTTATAAAAAACGGAATTACAGAAATAACAAATTCAACAGATGTTGCAAAATGCGATTCAGAGATGTTACAAAAATATCATTTTAAAATGATTTCTAAAGACGGAATATTTTTCTTGCCAGGAAAACTAGGAGCAATATCAATTACACATTCTAAAGAGGATATTAAAAAAATGATATCAGCCTCAGTGGAAATTTAAATATTAAATTATCATCAAATTTTATCTTTCCAAGATGTCTAAAGAAAATGTACAGATTGTTGTAAAATAATAATTGTAAGGAGACATGAAAAAGATTAAGCACGGGTAACTAAAAATTCAATAAACAGATCTATGAAAGAACTAAAAAATGATAAAAGAAACTATTAAGAATTCAAAGAATCAAAGAATCAAAGATGAATGATCACAATAATTCAACAAATCAAATATCAGAAATCATATTCAAATCAAAATATTGTAAATTATTACCCATAATTATTACAATTACATTTTTTGTTATTTCTAGCTATGTTGCATTCATAGTAGATAGTCCTTCCCAGGATAGTGATCTGTTATATTATTTTTACACGGGTCAGGAAATAATTTATGGTGATAAAGAAAACGTAGAGATTTTTAATGCACCTGTAGGATGGCCAGTACTTCTTGCTGCAGTAGATAGTATTGTTAAAGATCCGTTCATTACATCGAAATTATTTTCAGTTATTTTTGGAAGTGGTATTGTTTTAATGTCTTATTTTATAATCAGAAATGTTTTTGGAGAAAAAGTAGCAATATTAGGACAAAGTCTGATTGCAGTAACCCCACTACTACATGCAGAAGTCATCATGACACATTCGGAAATGCTTCCAACATTTTTAATATTCATGTCATTTTATTTTATAACAAAAAAACAACTATTACAAAAACACATCATACTCTGTGGAGCATTTCTAGGATTATCATTCATGCTCAGACCGCAATCATTGTTTATAGCAGTAGGAACAATAATGTTTATAGTATTTTTTGTGAAAAAACAAAAAAAGAGAATCATATTTTGTTTTGTTTTGTTTTTTTTGTTGTGCATTTCCCCCTTGCTAATATACAATATTTCAGTTACAGGTAATTTAATAGATAATAATCCAAACTTATATGCATCAATTGAATCAAAATCAGAGTCAAATAAAGAAATATTTAAAAATGAAGTAGTGCAAGACGGGTTCAATCAAGACAACATAAAAAACATCATCAATAATTTAAAAAATTATTTTAATACTTATCCTGAGAATTTATTTCACAATAATTCACATTATGTTTTTAATTTAGGTTTGGGGCATAACAATTTTTCAACATTGCCGTTCATACCATTTAGTGGAATTTTATTTATTTTAGGTGGGATCATGGGCGTGTTCAAATACGATTTGAGAAAAATTCATTTTTCGTGGGTTTTTGGAATTCCAATAATTTTATCAATTTGGCTCATTACAATAAATAAAATAGAAGAATATTTTTTGTTACCAATAATTTTTCCAGCAGTAATCTTAGGATTATTCTCGATTAAAAAAGTTGACAATAATATTTTAGCGCTGCTAATACCATCTTTGTTTTTTGTATTAAGCATATCTATTGTTAGAATACAATCTGGATGGGATATGTTTGGAATATTGATTATTCCTAGTACTTTTTCTGCATTTTTTATCATCAAAATAATTCCAAAAATAATATTAAAAATACAAAATAAGTGTAAACTAAAATGTCATAAAATTATAAAAAAAACTACACTATCAATAATGCTCATAATAATAATTGGAATAATAATTACTAATGTAACATCATCTGTTATGCTTGAAAAACATCTTTTATTTGATGAACCAGTAGATTATCATAATTTGTTACCATTAGAACAGGAATATGAATTGATGTCATCAAAATATGTAGAAATTGGAGAAATTCTATCAAAAGAACCAAACATTGAAAATAAAATTGTAATGGCAAATAGTAATAATTATGCACATTATGCAAATAGTAAATTTCTATATACACAATTCAATGAAGGTGATAAAAACGATACAATTGAGTCATTTATCAAGAGAGAAAACTGGTCAAAATATGAAATTAAAATAGCAAATACGGTAAACATCCCTCCAGATAGAAACGGCATATATGATCCCATACCAGATTATTTAATTTATGATGGCAACATAGACGTTAAAAAAAATCTTCAAGTTCTGAAAAATCCAAATGATCCAAGAATACCTGAAAATTTTGAATTAATATATCGTTCTGATAAAACAGGAATCATGATATATAAAATTGAATAAAAAATGACATTCAATTTAAAAAATTAAAAATAATGAACCAGATAAAATTTTGAATTAGTTAAAAAAATAATTTTCAATCTAGGATTATTTTTTCCATATATTTTTGAATTTGTTTAATTGTAAATTCATTCATATCAGTTTTACTCCCATGATGTTTTCTATACCATTCAATTGTTTCAAACAGAGATTCACTATTAGAATATAGGTTGCCACACTTAAGTAATTTTTTTGCTTTTGTTGAATTTAACATCAAAATTTTTGATTCATGGTATTGTTTATCAGTTCCATTAATTTTTATTTTATACTTCCCTTTCCCCCATTGCTGAATAATTTTTTTAACCATTTGCTCAACAGTTATTTTTTTATTAGAATTAGGTCCAAAATTCCAAGGTTCAGAAAACTGTGTGGGGTTTTTTCTTAAATGTAAAGATAAAGAAAGCATGCCAAAAATAGGTTCTAAAATAAATTGCCACGGCCTTATAGCATTTGGATTTCTAATTGAAATTATTTTGTTTTTATAAAGAGATCTACAACAATCAGGAATCAATCGGTCAGCAGACCAATCACCACCGCCAATTACATTTCCAGCCCTAACTGATGCAATTCCAATTTCATTATTATTAAAAAAAGAATGACGGTAAGCAGCAGTAACCAATTCTGCAGCCCCTTTGCTTGCACTGTAAGGATCATTACCCCCCATAGGATCAGATTCTATAAACGCACGACCAAGTTCCAAATTTTCATAACATTTGTCACTAGTCATTATAATACAAGATTTAACTGAAGAATTTTTTATAGATTCAAGAATATTAACAGTGCCCATTACATTTGTTTGAAATGTTTCCAATGGACTATCATATGATTCACGTACAATAGCCTGAGCAGCTAAATGAAATACAAATTCTGGTTTGTGTGTTTTGATTGTTTGTTGTAATTTTTTAAAATTAGTAACATCACCAATTACATGCGTAATATTTTTTTTTAATTTTACTATCTCAAATATAGAAGGTTTTGTAGAGGGATTAAGAGAATAACCAACTACTTTTGCTCCCAGAAAATTTAGCCACAAAGACATCCAAGTCCCAATAAATCCAGTATGTCCAGTTACAAGGACGGTTTTATTTTTAAAAGCGGTTTGAATATTTTGGTTTTTCATATTACCAAGATTTCCACGGGATATTTCCACTAGACCATAAATCTTCTAGATAATTTTTATCTCTTAGAGTATCCATTGGTTGCCAAAAACCAGTATGTTTGAATGCATTTAATTGGTTTTGTTTTGCTAAAGTGGACAAAGTATGTTTTTCCAAAATGGTAGAATCGTTTTCAATAAAATCAAAAATATTTGTTTCAGATACTAGAAATCCACCATTTATCCAAGAATTATCCCCTTTGGGTTTTTCAACAAAAGATTTGACAGTAGAATTATCTAATAATAATGAACCAAATCTACCAGGAGGTTGAACAGCAGTCAAAGTAACCATTTTCTTTTGTTCGTTATGAAATTGAATTAATGATGAAATATTGACATCACTAAGACCATCCCCATATGTTAAACAAAATGTATCATCAATGTAATTTTCAATTTTTTTTATCCTACCCCCAGTCATGGTATTTTTACCAGTTTCCACAAGAGTTAATTTCCAAGGCTCCATTTTAGAATGTATGATAGAAACTTCATTTTTTTGTAAATCAATTGTCACATCTGAACTATGTAAATGATAATTTGCAAAAAATTCTTTAATTATATATCCTTTATAACCTAAACAAATGACAAATTCATTAATTCCATAAGTAGAATAACATTTCATTAAATGCCATAAAATTGGCATCCCACCAATCTCAATCATAGGTTTAGGTTTAAGATGAGATTCTTCACTTAGTCTGGTGCCTAATCCACCCGCCAAAATTACTGCTTTCATGGACAAATATTTCTTAGCTTATGTTATTAATATTCCTAAAAATATAAAAAAATAATTATTAAGTGAAATTTTAGATTGTTAATTTAATAAAATAGAAAATAAAGTAAATTCAATTTTAAGCAGTTTAATCGTAATAAACAATAAGAATTTTTAAGAAAAATAAAATAGTGATAGATCGTTTACAAAGGAGGGAATATAAAAAATGCAAATAAAATTCTCAGATTAGAGAAAATGGTTTTATTTAATAAGAATAAACCAAAAAAATCGTAACCCGTATACTATTGCTTTAAATTTTTTGTCAGCTCCAGATGAAGAAGTCCCCATACGTATTCTAAAAGTAATAGGGATTTCAACTAATCTGAAATCATTTTCAATTGCAAGAAGGGTTAAAAAATTTGCAATTAATCCACTGTTTGGGTTTTTAACAATTTTTTGTGCTTCAGAATTGTTTAAGAGAGGTTTTATTTTTTCTAAAGCATCTCTACGAATACATCGATACAAACATCCCACATCAGTTAATTCTACAATTCCAAGATTTGTGAGACTAAAATATTTGAGTTGAATGAGTTTTGCTAAAGCATAATTCCCCCAAACATAGAACATACTATTTTGATTATTCTTTTCAGTTAAGACTTGAACCAGCCTAGTTCCAACTACCATATCACAATTATCTAGATATGGAATCATTTTTGTTAAATCATTTCCGCTAATAGTTCCATCAGATTCAGTAATCACAACAATATTAGAAGTAGTTTTTAAAAATTCAGATAATCCTAAAAATATTGAATCTGCTAGACCTTTGTTTGTATCTTTTTGAATAATTGTCACATCAAATTTTTTAGATAATTCAACAGTTTTATCAGTACTATGATTATCAACAACTATAATATTTTGTATATTTTCTTGAGATTGAAAATCACGAATTACAGTTTCAATGGAACTTTCTTCGTTATATGTAGGAATTATTACACAAAGTTTTGGTTCATCGATTTTTTGAGTAGTTAAATAATGTAATGTAGAATCTGTCTTGTAATGTTTTCTTCGTAACATGAACAATAACATTGCAGTTATCCAAATTACATCTGCTAAAGCCATCCATTTTAAATATATTGAATAGTAGATTATTTCAATAAAAGTTTCATCATGAATGATAAAATCTAATCCATTGACAACCCAATTTGTAAAATTAATTATTAAAAATATAATATTAATGATAACTAATCCAATAAAGGATAAAACTAACATAGCATAAAGTAACCCCATAATGAAAAAAATAAAGTATAACAAATAAATCTTTGAGAAATTTTTAAGGTTAAAAAAAATAAAATGATAAAAAGAAGGAGTGTTGGAATCTATTACATTTTTAATCAAGAACAAATTCAACAAATTAATTGGTGCAAAAAAAAATCATAATTTTTGTAATAATAATAATTTTATTTTATGCAGCTTTAGCGATTATTTCAGATATTTCTAAAGTTGTAGAAAATTTTGAACAAATTAATTTAATTTATGCACCAATAATGATTTTGCTTTTACTGACTGCAATAATTTTTCGAACTTTGTTACAAAAGTTTCTTTTAAGAAAAATTTCAATAGAAGTTTCTTTTAAATTTAGTTTTCAGTTATTTCTAGCAGGATTATCTATGATCGTTACACCTGCAGGTACAGGTCAGGTAATTAAATCACATTTACTTAAAGAAAAATTAGGTGTTCCAATTAAGAAAACATTACCGATAGTTTTGATGGAACGATTTTTTGATTTAGCAGCAATTGCAATAATTGTTACCTTAACTTTACTACATTACAATTCATTTGAATCTTTAATTCTTGTAATTATTTCGGTGGTTGTTTTAAGCATAATTTCAATATTTGTTAAAAACCATAAATTATTTAATTATTTTATAAAAAAACTAAATAAAGTTAAGTTTTTTGAAACTTATCTTTCTGATAATAAATTACTGGATAATTCATTGGATATTTTGTTTAGCCCTCACATTATTATTAAAGGGGTGTTGATAACAATACCAATAATTCTTCTAGAAGGATTAATTATTTATTTTGGATTTCTTTCATTTGATAAAGATTTTGGATATATTCAAACAGTTCAATTTTTTTATACATCAATTCTTGCAGGAACATTTTCTTTTATTCCAGGGGGATTAGGTGTAATGGAAGGGAATCTTACGGCAATTTTATTATTGGAAGGAGTCCCAATATCATTAAGTTCATCAATAACTATTTTTGTACGATTATTGACAATTTGGTTTGCTACCAGCATAGGTTTTATTTTCACATATATTGTAATTAAACATAAATGAAATTGAAAACATAAAAAGAGTATTTTTAATTACACATTAATTTTATATTTTTATGTCAGATGGTATGTACACTCTTCTACCTGGTAAAAAATCTTCTACATTCATTGGATAGTATCTACCCAATGCAGTAAATCGGATTAAGTTACTTGCATTGATTCCACTCTGATGTAAAATTGTCATAGACATTATTACTATATCGCATACTTCTGCTTTAATGACCATACTTGGATATTTATCTACAATTGATTTTGGAACATCTAAATATTCTGAAGTATTTTTATCATCATTTCTTTTTTTAACAATCATATTTTTTGCATTGGAATCTGTATGACTTTTTGGACAAATTTCTATTGCACCATTTTCATAGTTAACATTTACAAGTGGAATCCAAGCAACTATGCCGTTTGGATGATCCATTATTTTTTCAGATGAAACAAAGTCTTGATGCCAACTTAATTTATTACGACTATCTTTAGGAACATCCATTCTAATTAATGAGTGAAATAAAGAGTGATTTTCAGTCGGTTCTCCAGAAAGAGTCGAAATTATTTTTAGCATTTTATCATTTATTAAAAGTGATTGAAGCGCCACGCTACATTGTAAAGAATCATATATAGCACCAAATACACGTGGATTTTTCTCTTTTAATTTTATTATTGCATTATGAAACTTTTTGTCATCAAAACATTTTTTTGAAGAAATATCGTCAAAGTCATGTTTAGCATATTTTTTACATAGGAGTAAAATTGTTTTTCCAAGAAGTTCAATTTGTTTCTTGTCTAATACATTTTTTATTTTTAAATATCCATTTTTATGAAAAAAGTTTATTTCTTCTTCCGTTAATATCAGAGTTTGATAAATATTTAGAATGATAAAAATCATTGTTATTTTTATATTAATTGATTTTTGTAAGTATGGATAAATACCAAAAATTTAAGGCATGATTTCCATAATTGAATAATAACGTTCTGCATAACCATTAGAGGATTTAACCGGTATCCATTTCCATCCTTGATTATTAAATTCTCTTTTTAATGGAATGTTACCAATGGTTAACATTTTACATCTTTCATACAGATTAATTGCTTTATAATTATCACTAAAAACTTTTAATTTAATTTTTGATAATTTTAATTCTGAAAACATCCATGAAATCAATTTGTTAGTAACATTTTCCATTAATCCAGGACAACATCCACGAATTCCTCTTAAAACATTATCAATTTCAGCTGAGTTTTCAGATTCATTATATCTAAAGGTTCCAATATGCCCAATTTTTTCCCCATTTAAAAAAATTAAAAACAAAATTCTGTCAGGGTTATTAATGACTTGGTTTTTTAACCAGATACCAGTACTTTCTTTTGTTGCTATAAATTTATCAAACCAATACCAATTATCGTTTCTCCATTTTGTTAACAAATTAATTGTTTCATCAGATTCATCTACGGGTCGAAGCATTATTTTTGCATCATCCACACGGATGTTAAAATAATCTATTTGACTAAATGTTTTTACTTCTTTTAATTTATCAAAGTAAACTGTCATGTTCTAATTTTTCAATATATTTGAATAATTTAATATTTCTTTGATTACATTACAAATGTATTCTATATCTTCTTCTATAAGATTATGTCCGGATGGTAGATTGACACCCCTTAAACCAAACCATTCGGCATTTTGATTATGTTTTGTTTCAAACATAGGCATGTGACTTAATGGATAAAAGACAGGTCTACAGTCAACATTCCATTCTTTTAATTTTTTCATAAATTGATCTCTATTCAATTTAAAATCTTTTTCCAATACGATTGTTGTCATCCAGTATGTATTTCTAGAATTTTTCCTTTGATAATTTAATGAAATACCATCAATATCTTTTAATCTATTATAATACCATGAAAAAATTTCACGTTTCTTCTCTACCAAATCATCCAATCTTTCAAGTTGAGCTAACCCTAAAGCTGCTTGAATATTTGAAATTTTATATTTTAATCCAATTTCATCATTCCATAATTGTTTTGTATAACTTCTTCCCTGATCAGCAATTTTTGAAATCATCTCAAATTTTTTTGAATCATTAATGAGAAGCATTCCTCCTTCTCCAGTAGTCATGATTTTTGCACCTTGAAAACTAAATGCTGCTGCATCTCCAAAACTACCTGATTTTTTGTCATTAAATGTTGCACCCAAAGATGGTGCAGCATCTTCAACTACATGTAGTTTGTTTTCTGCAGATATTTCCATTATTTCATCCATTTTTGCCATTCCACCATAAAGATGAACTGGCATGATAGCTTTTGTTTTATCTGTAATTGCTGATTTAATTGATTCAGGGTTTATTCCCCATGAATCTCTTTCAATATCGACAAAAACTGGTTTTGCTTTAAGATATGTTACCACAGCTGCTGTAGCGATCCAGGTTGTTTCAGGAACAATCACTTCATCACCCTCCTTAATTCCCAATCCTGCTAGAGCCAAATGCATAGCTCCTGTACAGCTAGAAGTTGAAATGGCATGTTTTACGCCAATGTATTCAGCAAATTTCTTTTCTAATTCTATAATGTACTTGTTCCATTGATTATTCCATCCATTAGTTACTGCATCATTTACATATGATATTTCTTTTTGAGTAATTGATGGACCTGCAGTTAGAATAATTTCTTTTCTTTTTTCCATCTTATTTCAAATATCTGAATACTGTTGTTCTACTTATACTTCCTCTATATACAAATTATTTTTGTATTCATTTCGATCTAAAAATGGATACATGTCCTCTAAAGGTCGGGATGACATAGTACCATCTGCATTAACACGAGAGGAGACAGTTGGAATAATTTTTTGATCTTCAGGAACAATCACTTCACAAATTACGGGACCATCAAATGTCAATATTTCCTCGATTTTAGTATCCATTTCTTCAGTTTTACTAATTTTAATAAATTTAATTCCATATGCATTAGCAATTTTTCTAGTATCTGGAAAAGATAATCCAGATATGTTACTCTCACCAAGAAATCTGTTTTCAAAATAATTTTTCTGAGATGTTCTAATGGATTCATATCCATTATTATTTAAAACAAAAAGCTTCACAGGCAAATCATATTCAATTAATGTCTGCAGTTCTTGAATATTTTGTTGGAATGAACCATCCCCAGTTAGTGCAATTACTCTTTTTTTATTGGTTGCAACTGAAATCCCAATTGCAGCAGGTAAACTATATCCCATAGTAGCCATTGCACCAGATGGAATGTACCTTTGACCTTTTTTGGTCAATTGAATAGCTTGTGATGTTGCATAATATGTTCCACCTGCATCAGAAACAAAAATATCGTTTTCTTTTGAATGGTTAGATAATTTATCTATTAATAGATATGAGCTAATTGCTCCTTTAGTATTTTCATATTCCGGTAGACAAGTGGGATATTTATTTTTCCATGTATTGCATTGTTGAGCCCACTCCAAATATTCATCAACATCATTTGAAAACTTCAAAATTTTTTCCAAGAATTTTTTTGCATCTGAATGAATGAATTGATCTACTTTTATTGTTTTTTTCTTGTGTGAAGTTTCATCAATATCAACAATAATTTTTTTTGCTTCTCTAGCAAAATGTTCGTAAGTATAACCTACAACTGTTACATGTAAACTGGTACCTATGGCAATAATCAAATCGGAGTTTTGCATTGCAAAATTTGCAGCACGTTCTCCTTTAACACCAGTTTTTCCAACATATTGAAATAAATCATGATTCATAGTATCAATTCCTAAAAACGGTGTAACTACAGGAATTTTATATTTAGAAGTAAATTCTTCCAACAAGGGAATAGAATCAGATAATCTAATTCCCTGACCTGATATAATTACCGGTCTTGATGAATTTTTTAAAAGTTTAATGATATCATGGATTTCAGTATCAGTTGCCACAGGAATCGTATCTGAACTAGAAAATCCTTGTAAATTAGTTTCATCAATTTTGGTAGATTGAACATCCATTGGGATTTGAATCCACACAGGGCCAGGTCTGCCAGATTTGGCAATATGACAAGCTTTTTCAAATTCATAACGAACCTTCTTAGGATCATTCAGTGTGGTAGCATATTTACACAAAGATTGAACAATGGGAACCAAATCTAACTCCTGAACTCCAAATTGACGTAATCCCGAAATTTTAGCATCATTAGTGGTTTCTATTTTTTTGACTTGACCAGAAATAAACAAGCAAGGTACAGAATCCTGCCATGCACCACCTAATCCAGTAATAGCATTTGTACCTCCGGGACCAGATGTAAAAAAACCTACACCCATGTTTTCAGTTGCTCTAGAATAAGCATCAACTGCCATTGAAGAAGTTTGTTCATGGTGCGGACATATAGTCTCTAGTTTCTTGTGAGATGCCACGCCATCAGTAAGATGCATTATTCCTGCACCCGTAACCATAAAGACATGTTTTACTTTTAGTTCATCATAGATGTAATTTGCAATATAATCAGCTACTCTAATCATAGTTGTTCAACATATTTTTTAATGCGTTTTAATCCTTCAACAATATTCTCTTTATTTGTTGCATAACATAATCTAACATATCCTTCACCATATTCTCCAAAATTAGTTCCAGGTAATACAGATACACCTGCGTCATCAAGAAGATGATTTGAAAATTCGTCACTAGACAAACCTGTTTTTGTAATATTTGCAAAAATATAAAATGCGCCACCTGGTTTTACACAAGAAATTCCTTGAATAGAATTAAGACCATCATACAAGATATTTCTTCTTTGTTCATATTCATCAAGCATTTCTTTTACTTTATTTTGGTTTCCAGTTATTGCTTCCATTCCTGCAATTTGAATAAATGGGGAAACACATGAAGAAGTTGTTTGTAATAACATCGCCATACGTTCAATTACATTAACCGGTCCTATCACAGCACCTAATCTCCAACCAGTCATTGCAAAAGATTTGCTAAAACCATTAGAAATTATTACTCGTTCAGAACAAGAATCATAAATTGATGGTGAATTAAAGTCAGAATTTTCATAAAGCATACGTGCATAAATTTCATCACTATACAAGTAAACATCATGTTTTTTGGCAATTTCATAAATCTCTTTAAAATCATTTTTAGTTAAAACAGAACCAGTTGGATTATGAGGAGAATTAATTATAATTAATCTTGTCTTAGAAGTAATTTTTTCTTCTATATCTTTTGGATTTATTCTAAATTCATTCTCTTCTCTTAATGGCACTCTTACTGGAATGGCATCACACATTTTGATTGTAGAATAGTACGTTGGAAATCCTGGATCAGGTACTATCACTTCATGATTTTGATCAACAAGACACAATATTGCATAATAAATTGCGATATTGGCTCCAGGAGTTATCAATACTTGATCAATTGTGGGAGTAAATCCTCTAGATTTAGCAGTTGCATTACAAATTATTTTTCTAAATTCAGTCATACCAAATGAACTAGTATAATGTGTTTGTCCATTTTTCATTGCCACATAAGATGCTCGTATTATATTTTCAGGAGTACTGAAATCAGGATCTCCAATTTCAAAATGTATGATACTCTTCCCTTCAGCTTCAAGTACCCTTACTTTGTCTAAAATTTTAAACATAGGTTGACCTTCAATATTAGAAGAGATTCTTGACAATTCACGCATAATGATTTAGAGTTTTAGTTAATAGATAAAAGTTATTTTATTTTATTGTGTTGTATATCCACCATCTATTGGAATTATTTGTCCTGTAATGTATGAATTTTTTTCAGAACACAAAAATTTTGCAAGTTCTCCAATTTCACTTGGTTTAGCAAATCGACCTAAGGGAATAATTTTTTTAATTTTTTCCAATTCCTTTTCTGAATTATACAGTTGAATCATCTTAGTATCAACATATCCGGGGGCAATAGAATTTACAAGAATATTAAATGGAGCAAGTTCTAAAGCAAGAGTTCTAGTTAACCCATCTAATCCAGATTTACTAGCAGAATAAATACTTCTTTTTTCTTTGGCAATAACACTCCAAATGGAACTAATATTTAGAATACGTCCATATTTTCTTTCTTTCATCCCTTTTGCAAGACCAGATATTATTTGGAAGGGAGCAATTAGATTAATTTGTAAAACATTTTGAAAATCATATTCAGTTAAATCTTCACAGTTTCCAGCTTTATGAATTCCAGCACAATTTACAATAATATCTATAGGAATATCTAGTGAAGAAATATAATTATTAATTGAAGAGTTTGAAGAAAGATCTAATTCTTTTCTAGTAGGGGAAACTACAGTTACATCTTCTTTTAGTGACGATACTAAATATTTTCCAATCCCCCCAGTAGATCCAGTGATTAAAGCAGTTTTTTCAGTCATGACTATTCAAATAAATTGATGAAATTTTTAAATTCTTCAACAACATATTGTAACATTTCTTGAGTCAACCCTGGAAATACCCCAATCCAAAAACCATTATTCATTACAAGATCAGTGTTTTCAAGGGTTCCAAAAGTTTTGTAGTTTTTATTTTTCAAATAAGGTTGTTTTGTAAGATTACCTGCAAACAAAGGCCTAGTATCAATTAATTTGGAAGATAAGAATTCAATAAGATCATTCTTAGAGAAAGGTGAATCTGGAATTACCACTATCGGGAAACCAAACCACGATGGGGAAGAATTCAGAGTAGCTGTTGGTAAAATGAAATATTTTGAAAATTTTGAGAGATTTACTTTTAAATATTCAAAATTTTCTTGACGTTTTTTTATAAATTCTGGAAGTTTTTGTAATTGAGATAATCCCACAGATGCTTGCATGTCGGTAATTTTTAGATTATACCCTGTGTTAGAATATGTATATTTATGATCATACCCAAAAGGCAATTCACCTAGTTGCCAATCAAATCTTTTTTTACAAGTATTATTTTTACCAGGAGCACAAAAACAATCACGTCCCCAATCACGTAATGATTCTATTATTCTACGAAGTAAAGGATTATCGGTTATTACTGCACCACCTTCACCCATAGTAATTTGATGTGCAGGGTAAAAGCTAAAAGTTGCAACGTCACCAAATGTACCAACATGTTTATTTTTATATGTAGAACCTAATGCATCACAACAATCTTCGATTAACCAAAGATTATTTTTTTTGACAATGTCTAAAACAGTATCGAGTTCAAAAGGATTACCTAATGTATGTGCAAAAATAATTGCTTTGGTTTTAGAGGTTATTGCAGATTCTATATTTTTAGGTGAAGCTGAATAAGTAGGTAAATCAATATCAATAAATTTAGGAATGAGGTTATTTTGAAAAATAGGATTAACTGTTGTTGGAAAACCTGCGGCAAGAGTGATCACCTCATCTCCAGGATTTAATTTTCTTTCACCTAATTCACCAGACATCAAAGAAGAGATTGCCAAAAGATTTGCAGATGAACCAGAATTAGTTGTTAAAGCAAAATTAATATCCACAAATTTAGATAATTGTTTTTCAAATTCTCCATTAAATCTTCCTGTCGTTAACCAAAAATCTAGAGAAGATGAGATCAAGGATTGAAGATCAAAAAAATCAAAAACTTTACCTGAAACAGGAACAATATTTTTACCCGGAACAAATTCCTGAACTGAATGAATCTTTTCACTGTATTGTTTTGATAAATCCAGAATTTGTTTACGAATTAATTCACCCTCAGAGTTATCTAAGGAATTGTTTTTTAAAAAATCTTCTATGACCATCACATAATAAATTCATTTATTTAATTTGTAGTTTTTGTAAACAAATGAAAAGAGTTTATTAATAAAAAAATGATATCAGATTCAGAAGGAATCTAAACATTAGAAATTATCATCGAAGTTTATCTTTACAAGAGGTTAATTGATTAAAAATATCTTATTTTAAAATTATTTGTTCTCGGTAGGAAATGATATAGCAGTAATTCTACTGCCTCTAACAAGTGTCCTTCCAAGATGAAGTGCTTTTTTATTTGAAACATCTCTTGCGTCATCTAGAGTCATATTCATAATTCCATCATATTCAATTAACATTCCTTGAATAGTTGTTTTATCATTCATTCTTACAACAATTATTTTATTTTTATACTCTGCAAACAGATTAACAAAATTCCCAGACATGTTTTATTTTTTGGATTATTTCAACATATTCCACTCAATGATTATCACCAAAAAAACAGACTCAAAATTGAATCATTGCTCACCGATGAAAGAGATATCAAAATCAAGCAAAAAAAGAGATTAATCAAATCAAGATCATCTTCAGGAAAATATTTAGATTTTTATAAAATAACGATCACAATTGCCTATGGAAAAGAAAAAAGAAGCATACGCAACAGAAGATCCAACAGATACGTCAGCAGAAAAACAAGAAGATATGGCAAAAGAAGCAATTAAAAAATTCAAGTCACTGAATTGAGCCAAACTTTCATTAGCAGCAGAATTTTCTTTAAAGCATGGGGCTATTTGGTTCAAAGGAGAATCCAGAAGATATCAGATACAATGCAATGTCAATGATGGAAAGGGGTCAACCAAAAGCAGCAATTTCATTGTTTAACAAAATTTTAAAACAAAATTCATCAGACACAGAAGCATTATTGAACAAAGGACTGGCACTAAATCAAATTAAAAAATACAGCGATGCAATTACTTGTTTTGACAAATTATTAGAAATTAATCCAAAAGACGCACAGACATTAAACAATAGAGGTATTTCAATGGCAGAAAATGGAAACATTCAGGATGCATCAGAGTGCTACGATAAAGCAATAGAAGCTGATCCAAAATATGCAGCATCATATTTCAACAAAGGGGTGCTGTTAGACAAACTTCAAGAACACGAAGAGGCACTAGTTGCGTTAGAAAAAGCAATTTCAGCGGACTCAAGAAAACCAAATGCAATGGTCTACAAAGGAATTGTCCTAGGCAAAATGAAGAGACATGAAGAGGCACTAAACTGTTTTCAAAACATATGTAAGAAATATCCCAGTAATCAAGATGCATTTTTTCAAAAAGGAGTGCAACTTGCAGAATTAGGAAAACATGAAAAGGCA
>Ga0233427_10002852_pt1 | contig 15704 bp, 13 predicted proteins | sample SI_118_April2016_5_FD_179885 | JGI IMG/M metagenome (GOLD analysis project Ga0233427, IMG submission 179885) | Seawater microbial communities from Saanich Inlet, British Columbia, Canada - SI_118_April2016_100_MG | ecosystem: Environmental > Aquatic > Marine > Inlet | place: Canada: British...
TATCTTCCTACATTACAGGCACTGAACTGAATATTGATGGAGGATATACATCAATTTAATCATTTAAATTATATGTATTATTATTTTTTTTTATGAAAAAAAAAAAAATTATTATTTTAATTTTACCGATAAAGTTAAGACAAATAGACCTTGACAGATATGATGTAAAAGAACTTGAAAAAATATCAAAAGCCAAATTTGAAATTCATGAGATTGTCAATTTCTTATATCCTGGCTTTGAAAAAGCATTTTTAAATACCATCAAAGACAAAAGATTAAAATCTTTTGACTCTTTTAATTTATGGAAAAAAGATTTTAATAAAATATTAAAAAAGTATAACGAAATTTTAGTAATAAAAAATGTGCATTCCGATAATCTTACATGTTTAAGACTTAATTTATTTTTACAAAAAAATAAAAAAATTAAAGTTTTAGAATTTTCAAATTTACAATCACCAATCAATGTAAAAAAAAATTTTTTAAAGCAAATTAAAATTTTATTTTTCACTGCAATTTTTAATCCAAAAAAAATTTTGGTACATATTAAGCGAAAACCTTTTCATTATTTATCAAAAATATTTAATATAGAGCCAAATTTTATTATTAAAACTGGAAAAAAATTTAACAACATCCATAAAACTGCTAAAATTATTAGTGGAAACAGTTATGATTATAACATGTATTTAAAAACTAAATCTAAATTAATCTCAAAAAAAAATTATGGTTTATTTTTAGAGGCACCATCTCCCTTATATCTGGGGGATAGTTATTTTGATGGTGTAAAATTAAAGGATTTAGGTACTCCCGAAAAATGGTTTAAATCACTTAATAAGTTTTTTAATTTAATTGAGAAATATAAGAAAATTAAGATTAAGATAGTTGCTCATCCAAAAGTAAAGCATTCCAGCAAATATCCTTCTTATTATTTTGGAAGAGAGGTTTTAACTAATCGTTTACCTGAAGTAGCAAAAAATTCAAAGATTTTTATTTCGAGAGACAGTGTTGGATCATCTTTTGCGGCAATTTATAATAAACCAGTTGTTTTTATCCACACAGATGAATTTAAAGAAAAAAAAAATAATTTTCTAGAAAATCAAAATTATATTGCAGATAGTTTTGGAACAAAAGCGATCAATATTGACAATGAATTTAGTCAAAAAAATATTAATAATCTCTTTAATTTTAAAAAAAATAAATATAAAGAATACATTGAAAATTATTTATCAGAAAGAAAAGATAAGAAAAATAATTATAAAATTTTAAATGAACTATTAAAATAAATATGAAAAAAATTGGACTTCATGAACCATATTTTAAAGGCAATGAAAAAAAATACTTGTTATCCTGTATTAAAGATAATTGGGTATCGACCTCTGGTAAATTCTTAAACAAATTTGAAAAAAAAATTTCTCAAGTAACAAAATCTAAATTTGCTGTTCCAGTTTTAAACGCAACTATTGGTCTTCATTTAAGCTTAATATTGGCAAATATAAAAAAAAATGATGAAGTTTTAGTCCCAACCATAACTTTTGTTGCTACTATTAATTCAATTATTTATTCTAATGCTAATCCAATATTTATGGATATTGATAATCACTTTAATATTGATGAAAAAAAAACAATAGAATTCATATTAAAAAAAACAATTTTTATTAAAGGTTTCACTGTTAACAAAAAAACTAAAAGAAAAATTAAAGCAGTAATAATTGTGCATACCTTTGGTAATGCTGCAAAATTTGAAAAATTATATGTTTTGTGTAAAAAAAGAAATATTAAGATAATAGAAGATGCAGCAGAGAGTTTAGGGGCAATATATAAAATTGGAAAATTTAAACATCACCACACAGGAACTGTAGGTGATTTTGGTGTAATTTCATTTAATGGCAATAAAATAATTACCGCCGGTAATGGTGGAGTTCTTTTAACGAAAAATAAACTTATATATCAAAAAGCAAATTATTTAATAACGCAATCAAAAGATGACAAATTAAGATTTATACATAATGAGGTTGGTTATAATTATAAATTATCAAATTTAAATGCAGCTTTAGGTTTGGCTCAGCTTGAAAAGTTACAATATTTTTTAAAAAAAAAAGAAGTGGTAAGAAATATATATAAAAAGGAATTTGAAAATGTAAAAAATGTCAAATTATTAGACACTCCAAATTATTCTAAAAATAACTTTTGGTTAAATCTTATTAAAATTAAAACTAAAAAAAATATTTTGAATGTTATAGAAATGTTTAGGAAAAATAATATAGATGTAAGACCTATTTGGACCCCTAATCATCTTCAGAAACCATTCAAAAATTTTGAAAAATTTCAATTACATAATTGTAAAAATAATATTAAAAATGTTTTGTGTCTACCTTCGAGTGCCAGTCTAAGCAAAAATGATATTCAAAAAATTTCTAATCTTTTAAAAATGTTTTTGAATAATTAATATATTTTTTTAAAAGCTTTTTTTGATATATCAATAAAGTAATCTAAATCTTTATAGCTCGTGGTCACTGCTAAAAAAATAATACCACTATTAGAGTAATATATATTATTTTTAAACATAAAATTTTTAAATAGGGAAATTTTTTTTTTATTTTTATTTTCAAAAAAATCTCTTTGTGATCGGTTTGTTATTTCTTTTTTTGTAAATACTATTCTTAACATAGAGGCAAATCTAAAACATTTTGCATCAAAATTATTTTTCACTAAAAAATCATTTAAGTTTTTTTCCAAATAAATGGCTTTTTTTTCAAGGTTAACGAAAATGTTTTTTTTATTTTTAATAATATATTTTACAGTTTTGTTAGACAAAAACGAATTAATGGAATTACCAGAAAAAGTTCCTCCAAAGAAAATCTTTTTTTCATTTTTTTTAAGTTTAAGTAACACTTCTTTTTTTAATGCAATAATTCCAATTGGCAAACCACCACCAAAACATTTACCAAAAGTAGATATAGATGGATTTAATTTAAACTGGTCTTGAACGCTAGAACAATTAAATCTTAATCCAGTGATCATTTCATCAAATATTAAGGTAATATTATTTTTTTTTGAATAATTATTTAAAAAATTTAAATATTTCTTTGCTTCAGTTGGAAGACAACCTTGTATTGGCTCAATAATGATACACATAATTTTGTTTTTATATCTATTTAAAATTTTTTTAGACAACTCAATATTATTGTATGGAATAAATTTGAGATTTTTTTTGAAATTTTTGTCCAAACCATCACTTAATTCAACATTTTGTAATTTATTGTTGTTAGTAAATAAGAGTTCACTGGTTGATCCATGCCAACTTCCAGTTACTGAGATAATTATATTTTTTTTACTTATAGCTCTGGCTACTCTTAATGATTTCATAACAGCTTCTGTACCTGAATTACAAAATATGAATTTTGAATATTTTGGTAAAACTTTATTAAGAGTTTTTGCAAATTCTGCTGCATGAATATTTTTAGCTGCAAAATTTGATAAATTTTTTTTTAGTATTTCCCTGCTTGATTTTCTATAAATTCCAGAATTGTGGCCTAAAATAATTGATCCTGCACAAAGCGATAAATCTAGAAATTTCTTATTATTAATATAGATATTTGAGCCTTTACCTGATGAAAATAAATTATTAAGATTTTCGTATCCTTCATTATATAAAAAATTTTGCATTAAAAGCACCTCTTGTACTGGTTTGGTAGTTTTATTTTTTTATTTTTTGAAATCATTTCCTTAACTAACCATGTTGGTGAATTTATAAATTTTCTACCAAAACTTACCAAGTCAGCTTGTTGAGTTGTAATAATTTTTTCAGCATGTGTTAAGCCTGATATCATTCCTGTCGTTTTGACTTTAATTTTAACTTTTTCTTTAATTTTTTTTGCAAGAAAAACTTGATAGCCTTTCTTGAAATTAATTCTAGTTTTTGAAATTATTCCCCCACTAGTTATGCAAACATAATCAAAACCTATCATTTTTAATTTTTTACACAAATAAATACAATCTGATATTGAGGAACCATTTTTTAACCAATCCTTTCCATTAATTCTTGCACCTAAGATTCTATTTTTGGGCCAAACTTTTCTAATTTTTTCTGAAATTTCTATTAAAATTTTACATCGTTTTTTTAAATTACCTCCATATTCATCTTTTCTTTTATTACTGATTGGTGAAAAAAATTGGTGTAAAAGGTAACCATGAGCCATATGAACTTCTAAACAATCAAATCCTATTTTTCTTGCGTAAATTGCTGAATTAAAAAAATCATTTTTTATCATTTTAATATCTTTTCTATTAGCTTCTTTAGGGAAAGACCAATTTATATCACGTTTAATTTTACTTGGGCCAATTGTTTCCCAACCTTGTTTTTTATTTAAAGGAGTATTTGATTTGATCCAAGGTACTTTAGATGAACCTTTTCTTCCAGAGTGAGATATTTGAATTCCTATTTTAGTATTAGATATTGTTTTTAAGTATTTAAATAATTTGTTTAATTTTAAGAAATTTTTTTTATTAATTAATGATAAATCATTTAATGAAATCATGCCTTTTTTTGATACAGCAGTTGACTCCAAGATTAGCATGCCAGCACCTGCCTCCATTAATTTTGTCAAATGTGTGTAATGCCATTTAGTTGGATTTCCATCTTTAGCAGAATATTGACACATTGGAGCAATGCATATCCTATTTTTCAATTTCGTTTTTCCAATTGAAATACTACTTAAAGATTTCATTTTATGATAAAAAAGAATTTATTTTTTGGATGAAAAATTGCTTTAGGGTAAGACCAATACGTTTCTAAAAAATAAAAACCAAGAGCTCTACCAAACTTTGGTAAATGAGGAACATTATCTGTATCAATCATTGAGTTTAATGGAGTGGCAAACCTTATCCATTCGCCAATTTTCTGTTTTTTGTAAATAAGTCTTGAATAAATTGCTACTTCTGGCGGAACTAATAAAAAGTTTTTTTTTAGAGCAATTTTATAAATTTCTTTAAGATGAGTGGGTCTCTTAAATCCCAGTTGTCTAACTGAAATTTTTTTTAATTTTATTGGTAATTTAATCTTTTTTAGATTAAATTTATTTTTTTTAACGATATCATTTATCCACGGACTTGTTTTAAATTTACCTTTATTTAATAGTTTTAGCCCTTTTTTTGTCAAATCATAGAAAGTAAACTTATTTACAATAATATCTGGTTTTTTCATAAAAGTTGTAGCGTAAAACTATATAATTACATTAAATACTTATTGTTAAACTCTATAAAATCACTATATTGTTCAATTATTGAACTGTAAATAAAAAAATTACAGATTTTTAATAAATTTACAATGTTTAAGTTTTAACCTAACAAAAAATTCATGGATCCTAAAGAAACTATAAAAAAAAATCTTAAAAGAAGATCTGAATTTGTTGATGTAGTTCCAATTCACAAGGGTGTACCCATGCCGACCTGGGTAGAACTAAGTTTAATTGATGTCTGTAATAGAAAATGCAGTTTTTGCCCAAAAGTAGATGAAAAAATTGCTCCTGATACTTTTCAAAAAATGACAAGAAAAATTATAGATGAAATTTATGATCAATTATCAGATATAAATTTTGAGGGAACAATATCTTTATGTGGATATGGTGAACCACTTTTGCACAATGATATTTCTTATATTGTAAAAAAACTATCCAATGTTTCAAAAGTTGAGGTTATTACTAATGGCGATGTTCTATCTCCACAAAGATTACAAGAATTATATATTTCTGATGTTAGTAAAGTTTTAGTTAGTATGTATGATGGACCAGAACAAATAAAAAAATTTAATCAAATGACAAAAAAAGCAAACGTCCCGGAGGATTTGGTAATTTTAAGAGACAGATGGTATGATAAATTTAATGATTTTGGAGTAAAATTAACAAATAGAGCAGGAACTATAAGTGAGGGAGAACAAGAAGAAATTGGAAAGTATAAAGATTGTTTTTATCCCACATATCAATTTTTAATAGACTGGAATGGTAATGTGTATTTGTGTCCTCAAGATTGGCAAAGAAAAGTTTCCATGGGAAATATAATGCAAGAAACAATTGATCAGATTTGGAATGGAAAAACAATTACTGCTTACAGAAAAAATTTATTGTCCGGAAAAAGATGCTCAGGCCCATGTAAATCATGCAATGCCAATGGAACTTTACTGGGTAAAAATCATGCTAATTCATGGAAGAGAATTTATAAAATATAAAAGATTAATTAATAAGTGACTAATAAAATAACTTGGGACACAACTTTAGATCCCATCAACTATCCAAAAGAGATAAAGAATAAGTATTTTAATTTATTTCTAAAAAATCGCAAAAAATTTTCATTATGGGTTGGTGCCTTGGCAGACAAGAATTCTAACAACTTATATACATTAATAAAATTACCATATTCTAGAGACCCTTATAAAAGCCAACTATTTAAAAACATCTTAATTCTTTCTATTTTAAAAGATGTTAAAATTAGAAATAAAATCAAAACTCTTATCTTTGCATCTAAAGCAATGAAAAATTCATATCTTAATTTAGTAAAAATAAATAAAATTCAATTAAAAGTTCAAAGTAAAAAAAAATCAATTTATATTATAGTAAAATCATTTATTTTTAGTTTTTTAATTTTTTTATTTGTTAAAACTTTTAGAATTAAAGTTAAAATAAACAAAAACAAATTGTTATTATTTAATACTTTTTTATCATGTGAAAATAGAATTAAGGATTATGTTTTTCCAGGTTTAAACAAAATACTAAAACAAAAAAAAATTAAAAATTATTACTTTATTCCAAACATTCTTCTTACTAGAAAAATATTTACACTTTATAAAAATTTGAAATTTATTTCTAAAAGAAATTTCCTTTTTAAAGAAAATTATATTAACTTTAATGAGTTTATGAATTGTTTTTTTTTCTCTTTATTAAACAAATTTAAAGATAATAATTATAAAAAATATAATAATATGAACTGCTCACAATTAATAGGAGAAGAGTTAAAAACAAAAACCCATTTTTATTCAGAATTTCAATCAAATTTAAAACTTATTTTCATTAAGAAACTCAAGGAGTCTGAGTATAAATTAAAAAAAAGCTTTGGTAGATTTGAAAACCAATCATTAGATAAAGCTTGGTTTTATGGTATGAGGAAATATTTTCCAGAAACTGAAATTTTAGGATTTCAAAATTTTTTATATTACCCACATTTATTAAATCAATCCCCTACTATTTTTGAAGATAAATTAAAATTATTACCTAACAAAATTGTTGTAACTAGTAAAATAGCTAAAAAAAATAGATCTGAATTTTTTAATAAGGCAAAGATCATCTTGGGACCAAGTTTAGGAAAACAGAAAATTTTTAAAAAAATTAAATTTTTATATAAATATAAGTTTGTGGTAGCTCTTTGTGGAATTAAATCTATTGATGAAAAGTTATTACTTTGGACATGTTATGCTTTAAAGCAAGATAAAAATATCAAAATTTTGATCAAACCTCATCCTACTATGTCTATAAATAAATTAGATAATTTTAATAAACTTGATTTAATAAATAAGTGCGGGATCATTGAGGATAACATTGACATCTTGTTAAAAAAAACAGAAGTTTTAATTTCCTCTGGACCTACTGGTGTTATTTTTGAAGCTTTGATTTATGGTTGTAAGCTCCTTTATTTAGTATTAGATCCAAGTGATTTATTAATGTTTAAAAATTTACTTAGTAAAAATAAGAATTATATTTTAATAAAAGATGAAGTTGAATTATCTAAAAATATTCAATTTTGGAAAAATAAAAAATTGATAAAAAAAAATAACAATTTTAAATCATTATTTTTTACAAAAATTAATAATGATAATCTAAAGATATTTTATTAAATTTAATAGTTCTGGGCTGTTTTGGCTGGTGTTTCTGTAAATCTTTGAAACGGATTTTTTTCAAAATCATATTTCTTAACAACACTATCTGTTCGTAATTTGTAAAGATACTTTGCTATTCCTATACTCCAAGCTGTATAAATTGCATTTTTTGGTTTTGATTTATAATTGAGTTTTTCTAATCTATTTTTAAATAACTCATATTTCTCTTTTGGAAAGTTATATTCTAAGCTAAAACCATTGCCATTGTATTCAATATTTTCTGGAATTATTTTTTTATCCTTTAAATAATTAAAGTTTTCTTCACTTATATTGTAATTTTCTACTTTAGAAAGTTTACTATCTAAAGGATCAAGTTTCCAATTATCAATACTTATTTTATACACGTTTTCTATAATTTCTTTTTCGATATTTGTATTATTCAATATGTATTCTTTAATAGTATTTACAACCATAAAAAGTAAATCTTTTTCAAGTAATAGATTTGATAGATATTTTAGGTTTAATCTTTGCATTCCTATCTCTCCTTCGAATAGCTTTTTATGAATCTCTGGTTTTGCATAATAATTAATAAGATCTTCTTCAGAGTTAAACCACTCATTTTTAAATTCCTCAACTAAAGGAATTAATATTTTTTTTGAAAGCTCACTTTTTTCATCTTTTGCAAGTTCAATAAAAATATCAACAGGATTAATGTTATTTTTTAAAGCCAATTTAAGTAATGGAGTAGCAAAACCATTATGAGAGAGCACTAAACTTAAAAAATGTATATTTTTAATAAAAAACATTTCTTCAAGAGTTATATCTTTTGTAGCCATAATACTTTCATCAGTTTCAAAAATAAATTCACCTTCATACATTCCATAACCTGAGTCCATAGGTCGCCATAATGTCTTATATTTATATTTTTCTCTCTCAGCGTCACTTTCCATTTCAACACCTGGTAACATTCTAATAATGTTAGTGTGAATTTTGTCAAAACCATAATTCATTGCTGTTCTAATTGAGTTCAAGTGTGTTCCCAAAGTGTCTCCACTCAACGGAACTAAGATATCTGTAACGACTGTTCTTCCTTGCGCTTGGTGCATTTTAATAAATTGCTGAATTTCATGATCTTTCAGATTTTTCCTTTTAATTTTTTTTAAAACTTCTGGATCAAATGATTGAACAGCAACGTTGATAGGTGCTGCATCACCTAAAATATTTGCGACTTCAAAAACCATTTTTGCAGTATTTTTTGCTGTGTGATATTCAAAAGTTTTAGGAGAGCCATATTTTTCATTAATTTTTTTTAATTCTTTAGCTATAGTAATATCATCTTTTACCATTCCAAAGTTAGCGTCTGCTAAAAACCAGACATCATTTCTAGTTCTCTCACCCACATACCACATTTCTGAAATAAATTTATGTAAATCTTTTTTAATTAATTTGTTTCCACTTCCAATTCCCCAAGCACAAAAAGTACAGCTGTATGGACAACCTCTATTAGACTCGAGTAGCGGTGAAAGTTGAGGGTCATCTAAAAATTCATCTAGCATTCCATTTAAGTATGGTGAAGAAAATTGATTTATAGTGTAATATGGAGAATTATAAACTTGTTTAGTTTTGTCACTTTTAACCATCAAACGTTCAAATTTATAATTTGGCAAATTTAAATAAGTCCCCTGAGCAAATTTAATTGTTTCGATGTTAGTAGTTTTTTTCTTTAAACAATTACCAACAAGTTCTGCCATTGGAGACTCACCTTCGAAAGGTATATAAGCATCAATTTGAGGATTCTTTGTTAAAAAATTTCTTAAACCATCTGGTTCAGTTCTACAATGAGGACCTCCCATCACTGTGAGGATATTTGGATTAATCTCTTTTGCAATACTAGCAATTTTAAGTGAAAGCCTTGAATTCCAAATATAATTTGAAAACGCAATAATATCTGGAGATTGATCTTTTAAAGCCTCAATAATTTTTTTTGGATATACAAACAACTTTGTAGAAACTTTATCTTGAAAAGTATCCTTTAATGCGCAAGCGAGAGTTCCTATCCCTAGTGGAACCACTCTAGTTCTCAAGCCAACTTCATGTGTTAAGTCACATAGATAAATTTTCATAATACGTTCAAAATTTGAACAAAAAATCTTTTATATATCTATAATACTTAAAAGTAAAGATTAGTTGTTAATTTTAATCAACTTTTTAATGTAAATTTCATTTGATTGTAAGTAAATTTGTTGTTAAATCTAAGCTTATACTGAAATGCATGGTGGGAAATCAGTGCGAAATTCATTGGCTGTACCTGCAACCGTAAAGTCGGAGCGCCACCCAGTAAAGTCCGCTGTTGAACAAAGACCAGGAAAAGTCCAGTTCTGCAATGAAAAATTAACAACGGCATCGAATTAACAAACTTCTAAATTATTAGAGGTATTGAAAGGTTGTTGTATGATAATTAGGTTATTTTTACTTTTATTTTCATTTATTCCAAATTTAAATGCTTTGGAAAATTGTAAGTGGAACAATCAAAAAGGAATTCCATGTGCTACTATCAGTAAAACATCAAACACCTCATTATATAATGCTCAGGGGATAAATAAAAAAGTTTTTACTAAACAACAAATATTAAATTCAGGTGCTAATTCAACTATAGATTTATTAAAAAAAGTTTCAGGCTTAGATTTTTATCAAACTGGTCAAAGGGGACAGCAAGCAGCTATTTTTATGAGAGGTTCTGAGTCTAACCATACTTTAGTATTATTAAATGGAATCGCCATAAATGATCAATCAGCAACAAATGGGTTGCATGATTTTGGTCAAGATTTTTTACAAACAATTCAACAGGTAGAGGTTTACAAAGGATCTAATGGCGCTCATTTTGGACCCGATGCAATTGGAGGAGCAATCAATTTTGTAACTGATGTTGACTATACTAACAGCTATTCAGTAAATGGGTTTAGTTTTAAAAATAATTCTATTGATTACAATAAAACGAAAATTACTAATAATGGATGGCATCTAAACTTTAAAGGAGTTTCAAACCAGAGTAAAACTGACAGTGCTATAGCGAAGGGCCACGAGGCAGATGGTACTAAAAATTATCAAGTTAATTTGAATGGAAATAAATGGTTAAATGATAATTTAAAATTTAAATCAACATTTTACTATAGAGACACTAAATCAGATTATGATTCATCTGACACTAAAGAAGAGTCAGTTACATCAGATAATAAAATGTATGCTATTCAAACTGGCATTGAACGAAAAAAAGAAAATTTATTAGACAATATCATTTTTCATTATCATAATTATGATAGAAAATATTATGTACAAGGTAAAAAAGACAAATATTATAGCGAGTCTCTTGTAGCTAAAGCAGAAAGGGAGTTAGTCATTAACAAAAAGCTCTCATATGGTTTTGGAAGTGAATATAAATATGATTGGGGTCATTATTTAACAAAAACATTTGCATCCCATACAAGGGGGCACTTAAGTAATATTGGTATCTTTGCTAATGCAGGATACAAGTTTAATGAAAATCAATTTGTCTCTTTTCATGGAAGAAATGATGATCATAAAGAAACTGGTGGAAATAAAACTTTTAAAGTTAATTTTACACAATTTTTAGGATCATTAAAATTGGGAGTGACTCATAGCACAGGTTTAAAAAATGCAAGTCTTTATGAGCTCTATGGTAATACAGGTCAAAAAAATATTAACCCAGAAAAAAGTGAAACAAACGAACTTATTGGTGAGTTCAGTTTATCAGAAAATATAAAATTTAGCTCAACCGCGTATAGAACAAGAATGAAGGATAGAATTAAAATAAAGTCAGACTGGAGTGGTTATGAAAATAAAATACCAGATACAACTCAAGAAGGTCTTGAAAGTGAATTTATCTTTTTAAGTAATGAGAATGAGCAGCGTATAAGTATTAGTTCACACTTTGCTAAAAGTAGAACAGATACAGGTGGTCCAAATTCTCGTAGACCCGATTTGTCTTACGGAGTTGATTATTCAAAAAAAATTGATTTGTTTGATTTTGGTCCTTTTGATCTAAATCTTAGTCATAGATATATAGGTGATCATATTGACTGGACAGGCTCAAAAAATGAGTTCGTAAAAAGTGTGGATTTAGTAGAAATGTCAATTAGAAAAAATTGGTATGGAAATATAATTTCTCTTAATATGACAAATTTACTTAATGAACGTTATGAAAAACCAGGAACATATTCCCAAGATGGAAGAGCGATAAGCTTTGGTTATAGAAAAGCATATTAATTTTATTCATTGAATTTGATTATCATTTTTACATTGATTAAGCTTGTAATAATGAGCTTACCTATTTAAAATAAATAAATGAGTTATTTTAAAATCTCTATTGGAATTTTCATTGCTTTAGCTGCGAGTAGATTTATCCCTCATCCTCCAAATTTTACCAGTTTATTAGCATTAAGTTTTTATGTGCCTGCTTTATTAGGATTTAGGTTTATACCAATTTTAATAATTAGTTACGCTATTACCGATTTAATTATTGGCTATCATTTTGGAACACATTGGACTTGGGGAAGTGTTTTTTTAATAGGTTTATTAGCACAATTTTTAAGAACATCTCTGATTAAAAGAATATTAGGGGCAATTAGTGGTGCATTTATATTTTTTTTAGTTACAAATTTTGGAGTTTGGTTGGGTGGTATGTATGGAGTTGATTTTAATGGACTTAAAACAACTTATATAATGGCGATACCATTTTTTGCTTATAGTTTGATATCAACTTTTATTTTTTCAGCTGTTATCGAGGCTATTTATAAATTAGTTTTAATTAAACAACCCAGTTTATTAAAGAAATAGTTTAATTTTTTTTACGATAGATGAAATGGAAATAAAAATTTTTGATAATTTTTTAAAGATAGAAGATTTAGAGATATTAGAGAACTTAGATTTACCTTTAGTTAAATCTGATGAATTAAAAATTTTTAACAATAAAATTTCTGAAAAATTTATCTTTTCATCAGAATTTTTACCTGAAAAAATCTTAAAAAGATTTAATGAAAATTATCATCATACAGCTATTGATCTGTTAAAAAGTTTATATCCTGAAAAAGTAAAACTTTATGATTATTCAGAATTTAGTCTTATTTTAACAGGAAAAAACTATAAATTTCCTATTCATGACGATACACCTAATAAGCTTTTAAGTGGTGTAATTTATATTAACCCAGAAAAAAATAAGGGTACAACATTTTATGACTCACAAAATGGCAATAATAGCAATGATATAGAATGGAAAAAAAATAGAGCTGTTTTTTTTTCGAGAAGAGAAAGAGAAACTTGGCATTCTTATGAAGGAGATGGATTAAATACTAGAGTTGCATTGATTTATAATTTAATGACTAATGATATAAAATCCGTTTGTAAAATAGAAAAAAAAAATTATTTATTTAGTTTGTTGAGATTTAAGTTAAATCCATACTTCTATCGATTATTTAAAAAAGTAATTTAATATGAAAAAAAATATCTTTTTAAGAGAATTTAAAGGAAAAAAAATTGTTATTACAGGTCATACTGGGCTCAAAGGTTCCTGGTTATCTTTATGGTTAAATTTTTTAGGTGCAAATGTTTATGGTATTTCAAATAATTTTAAAACAAATCAAACAAATTTTAAAAATTTTAGAATGAAAAAAAATATTAAAAATTTTGATATTGATATAAGAAATTTTGATAAACTAAATAAGGTTATAAAAAAAATTGAACCAGATTTTATATTTCATTTTGCAGCTCAATCATTAGTAGGTACTTCATACAAAAACCCAATTTATAATTTTGAAACCAATTTTAATGGTACTTTAAATCTACTTGAAGTATTGAGATTATCTAATTTTAAATGTGTTTCTATAATAATTACAAGTGATAAAAGTTATAGAAATTTTGAAATAAAAAGAGGCTATGTTGAAGATGATATTTTAGGTGGAGACGACCCGTATAGCGCCTCTAAAGCTTCTGCTGAATTTGTTATAAACTCATATTTTAAATCCTTTTTAAAAGATAAAAAAAAACTAAGAATTGCTGTTTGCAGAGCAGGAAATGTTATAGGAGGTGGAGATTGGTCTAATGATAGATTAATTCCTGATTTAATGAGATCAATATTTAAAAATAAAAAAGTTAAACTTAGGAATCAAAATTCCACAAGACCTTGGCAACATGTTCTAGATGTTCTTAATGGGTATTTAATTTTAGCTAAAAAATTAAAAAAAAATAAAAAATTTAATGGCCAAGCTTTTAATTTTGGACCACCTAAAAATAGTAACTTTAGAGTTTTAGATGTTGTAAGAGAAATTAAGAAAAATTGGAAAATACTTGAATGGGAGCTCAGTAAACGAACATATCACGAGTCTACACTGCTAAAGTTAAATAGCAATAAATCTTTAAAATCTTTAAATTGGAAAAATAAATTAAAATTTAAAGAGGTAATTAAATTAGTTACAGATTGGTATAAATGTTTATATGAAAATAAAAATATTTATAATTTTTCAATTAATCAAATTAAATATTTTGAGAAAAAATAAATGAAAGTTGTAATTCTAGCTGGAGGATTTGGAACTCGTATTTCAGAATATACCAAAACTATCCCAAAACCTATGATACCAATTAATAAAGTTCCAATATTAATTCATCTTATAAATCATTACAGAAAATATAACTTTAATGATTTTTATATAGCTGTTGGATACAAATCAAATGTGATTAAAAATTATTTTAATAAAAACAAAATTAAAAATTGCAAAATAAACTTAATAGACACTGGATTAAATACTATGACAGGGGGCAGATTAAAAAGATTATCTAAATATTTAGGGAATGAAACATTTCTAATGACATATGGAGATGGATTAAGCAATGTGAACATAAAAAAATTAGTAAAATTTCACAAACAAAAAAAAAAGCTAATGACTTTGACTGCTGTAAGACCACCAGCACGGTTTGGTGCTATCAAAATAACAAACAATAAGGTTAGATACTTTAAAGAAAAATCAAGTTTAGATGAAGGTTGGATTAATGGTGGTTTTTTTGTCATTGAACCTGAGATTTTTAAATATATAAAAAATGACAAAACTTATCTTGAGAGAAGCCCACTTGAAAAAATTGCCAGTAAAGGACAATTGACAGCTTTCAAGCATGATGGTTTTTGGCAGTGTATGGATACGCTTAGAGACAAGGAAATCTTAGAAAAAAAAATCAAAGATAAAGACTATTTTGAAAAAAAATAGAATCCTAATAACTGGTGGTACAGGATTTATTGGCTATCATTTAGCCAAAAAATGTGTGAGCCTTAATTGGTTAGTTGATAGTATTTCAACTAAATTTCCCTCAAATGAGAGAAAATTAAAAAAAGTAAAATATCTAAAAATTGATATCTCAAAAAAAAAAGATTTGATAAAAAATTTATCAGCAGATTATGATTATGTTGTAAATTTAGCTGGATATGTAGATCATACAAAGAAGAAAAAAACTTTATTTTCTCATTACAATGGCTGCAAAAATATTTCTGAAATTTTTTTAAGAAAGAAAATTAAAAAATTTATTCAAATTGGTTCGTCTATTGAATACGGTAAGAATTTATCTCCTCAAAAAGAAAATTTAGATAATAAAAAAATATTTTCAATTTATGGAAAAGCAAAGTTAATGAGCACCAATTATTTGTTATCTTTGTATAAAAAACATTATTTTCCAGTGTCAGTTTTAAGGCTATATTTAGTATATGGACCATATCAAGATAGGAATAGAGTTATTCCTATAGTCATAGATAATGCGTTAAAATCAAAAGAGTTTGACTGTTCAT
>Ga0233427_10002861_pt1 | contig 15666 bp, 12 predicted proteins | sample SI_118_April2016_5_FD_179885 | JGI IMG/M metagenome (GOLD analysis project Ga0233427, IMG submission 179885) | Seawater microbial communities from Saanich Inlet, British Columbia, Canada - SI_118_April2016_100_MG | ecosystem: Environmental > Aquatic > Marine > Inlet | place: Canada: British...
ATAATCTGGAACACTAGGAAAGGGGTGAGACAAAGAACGATGACTACACAATCAGCCGAAGAAAATCTAAGCCAAAGGGCAACACGTCCGAAAATGGGATGGAGCATTTTGCGTATGGTTGTGCTCTCGATCATTGTGGGGATTCTTGCAGCGGGTCTTGCCAAGCTATTGCTGATGGCTATCGGCCTGACTGAGACCTACCTTCACGATGGAGCATTATTCAACGTCGATGGCACGCCATTAATGGATCTTGCAAAAGAGCAAGGGATTGAAAATGCGACTCTGCGACCTTTTAACGTGATTGTCATGGTCGTTTTTGGGTTAATCGTAGGGTGTATGACTTATTACTTGATGCCAAACAGAGCGAACAGAGGGTTGTCTCATGTAATTGAAGATGTCCACTTCAACAAGGGTGCCACCGGTGTTAAAGAAGGCCTCACTGTCGGTGCGATCAGTGCGGTTTCTATCGGGGCAGGCGCCTCTGTAGGCCGGTTCGGCCCGGCTGTCCATCTTGGAGCGGCGGCTGCATCGGGGTTAGGGGCTGTGCTTAAGCTAGATGATCAGGAGCGACTGACTCTGAGTTGTGCAGGCATGGCGGCCGCAATCTCTGCCTCCTTTTTATCTCCCCTGGCAGCGGTAATCTTTGTGCAAGAGGTCGTTTTGCGGCAGTGGCGCTTATATCAGTTCATACCGATCGCCGCGGCGGCGGTAGCGGCTTCGGAGACCGCGGCGCTCTTGGATGTTCATTTCATCATCCCAAGTGAAATCATTCCAGACTTCGTGAACCCATATGAGTTTATCTTTTTTGGAATTATCGGACTGCTCTGCGGTGGATTGGCGATCGCATTTAATCGCGCCTTACCGGCCGCGGTTGCACTGGTTGGCAAGCATGTGAAGATAGACAACCGTTTAAAGCCGGCGTTGGGCGGTTTAGTGCTAGCCGGGATCGGATTCTACTTTCCCTCAGTGCTGGGCCTAGGCGGTTATGAGACTCAGCTCGCGGTCGCTGGCGGAATCGCTCTCAAGCTATGCTTGATTCTGTTAGCTCTGAAGTTTGTAGCGACTATCGCGAGCTTTGCGTTCGGATTCAATGGAGGAGTATTCGGCCCCAGCCTCTTTATGGGAGCGATGCTTGGCTTAGCTGTTGGGTTGATGGTCGAGGGTGCCGGAGTTGAGATCGCAAGCCTGTCCTTGTATGCACTGGCGGGCATGGGTGCTATGGTGGCGGGAGTAGTTGGAGCAGTCATGTCAGCGATCATCATGATGATCGAAATGACAGGCCGCTTGACCACCTCTTTGCCGCTGCTTTTCTCGGTTACATGTGTGTACGTGGTAATTTATCTGACCGGACAAAGCTCGTTACTTGTGAACCAGTTGAAAGGGAGAGGTAAAAATCCCTGGGAAGAGATTCGAGCCTCCGACAAGAAGTACACGGGTGTGAAGGAATCCTAGTAACCTATTCAAGTTCCGCCAGTAAGCGGGGTTATGCGGCACTATGGACAACGCACTAAATATGTGCATAGTAGATATCGTTACTCGTTTAAAGATCTACCAGAAGTTCTGGAGCCTTGATGACATTTTGGAGACTTGGAGATTTTATGGCCGTCGAGGGGGTTAGTTGCCCGGTCTACTTACTCCAAATGACAAGAGGCCGGAGAGTCGTCAAGACTCTTGTGCTTGACAAATTGGCGTATGGTGTAAAAATTAGGTCGTCGATAGGCGATGCTAGATCGCATGAGAGAAATATCTAGAGCCTAATCCCAGATTGGATTTTTTCGGCATTAGGGCAGTTCGCCCAGTGCCGTGGAACTTTTTATTTACAACAGGAGATAAACAGATGGCAAAAGGTTTGGACAGCGCGGTAGCGCCTAAGGAGCGGATCAATATCGTCTATCAGCCAGCTACAGGTGGCCGTAAAGAGCAGATTGAATTACCGCTAAAGGTGATGGTCCTCGGAGACTTTCATGGCCGAAAAGATTCTCGTCTTTCGGACCGAAGTGCGTCTGAAGTAACTTCGCCATCCGTCGACAGTGTGATGGCATCTATGGATGTTGCAACCGAATACTCAGTCCCTAATACCCTTACTGGAAAAGGTGAGGTAAAAGTCAGTCTCGAGTTCAATAGTATGAAAGACTTGAGTCCGTCTGCGGTAATCGATCAAATCCCGGAACTCAAAAAGATGCTGGGGCTACGTGATGCACTAAAAGCTCTACGCGCTCCGATAGGCAACTCCTCGGACTTCAGAAAGCTAATCGACGAGAAAGTCTCTAGCAAATAGTCAACTAAGAAAACAGATTCAATAGGATTTTTATTATGGTTAAGACAGCTGTTGTGGATGAGGTATTAGGGGCTTCCGGTCTGGCTCTTCCTGATGATTCGGTTGACTCGGCAAAAGAGGCAGTCGTCACTTTAATTGAGCGCGCATCGGCCCAGGAAAATGGGGCGGCTAGGGTAGACCGTCGTTTGGTAGACGCCGTCATCGCGGAGCTCGATCAGAAAATCAGTGAGCAGATGGATCAAGTACTGCATCATGAATCGTTCAAGTCGATCGAATCGGCGTGGCGTCAGCTAGATTTTCTTGTTTCTAGGACAAATTTCCGAGAAAACATCAAGCTACAGGTCTTGGATGTCACAAAAGAGGAGCTCGCTGAGGATTTTGGGGATGCTTCTGAAATTAGTGACTCAAGTCTCCACAGAATGGTCTATACGGATGAGTACGGTCAGTTCGGAGGCGAGCCGGTTGGTGCACTGGTCGGCGCCTACGAATTCGGTCCAGGTGAAAAGGACTGCGAATTGCTTAAGTGTATGGCGAATGTTGCAGGCATGGCCCATGCGCCATTTATTGCTGCAGCTAGCTCCTCTTTCTTGGGTCTGGAGTCCTGGGGTGATCTGTACAAACTCAAAGACCTCGAGTCTGTGTTTGATTCCCCAACATATAGAACGTGGAACGGGCTACGGGATGTGGAAGACTCGCGTAACGTGTGCCTCACGTTGCCAAGGTTTTTATTGCGCGCACCTTACGGTCCGCAGAATGAGATCGCTGATTTTGACTATGAAGAGAATGCGGTGGAAGGGGATGACTTGTGTTGGGGTAATGCGGCATTTGCTTTGGCCACGCGAGTGGTTGATTCCTTCGCCAAGTACCGCTGGTGTCCAAACATCATCGGCCCGAAAAGCGGTGGTGCAGTTACGGGTCTCCCGTCCTACGTATACGACCGAGACGGTAAGTTTTTTGTAGCAGGTCCTGTCGAGATTCCAATCTCAGACCGGCGCGAATATGAGTTTAGCAACTTGGGTTTCGCGCCATTGACGTTGCGTAAGGGGACTGACAACGCGTCGTTCTTCTCAGCAAACTCAATTCAGAAAACCAAATTTTTTGGATCAGACGCAGAAGCTAAGCAAGCAGAATTGAACTACAAACTCGGGACGCAGCTGCCGTATCTCTTCGTCGTCACTCGATTGGCCCACTACTTAAAAGTGCTTCAGAGAGAAAACTTAGGAGGTTGGGTATCACGCGGCGAAATAGAGGCGGAGTTGAACCGCTGGATTAGAAGTTACGTCGCTGACCAGGAAAATGTGCCATCGGCAATGCGGAGCTCGAGACCCTTACGAAACGCAAAAATAGCGGTTTCCGATATTCCCTCGAGTGCAGGTTGGTTTGCAATTAGCATGGAAGTAACACCGCACTTTAAGTTTATGGGAGCGAACTTCACATTATCACTTACGGGTTCGGTCGAGGCTGGAGAAGCAGCAGCAGAAGCGTAGTGGCAACTGTTGACAGCATCAGGAGCGCTGAATTGGGTCTCTAGAAAGTTTCATCCTAGAGTGTGATCCCGGTCACACCAATTCAGACCAGCTCCTGATACCGTACAAATTCGATCGACAACTCTTTTAATGAAGGAGAACTAGTTTGGCTTACAACATTTATTTGGAAATAGCGGATATTTCTGACGGTGCAAACACAGAAGATAGTATCGGCCAATTCGCCGTAGCGGAACATGAAGATGAAATATCTGTTCTCGAGTTCCATTGGGGAATGTATGTCCCAACGGATCAGCTTTCAGGTCAGATCACGGGAAACCGTCGGCACCAGCATCTAACGATTAAGAAGCACCTCGACGCTTCATCGCCGCTGCTAGCGCAGGCCTTAACCAATCCGACGCCTTTAGAATGTACATTCGCATTCTTTAGGCCTGGGGATATCGGAGGAGATGGCGACCCCGAGCCGTTTTATGAAATCGTTATTGAGGGAGCGAAAGTGACGAATATTGAAGTATCGTCGCCTAATATCCTAGATCCCGCAAACGATAATATCCCTGCTTATGAATTAGTTACTTTCGCCTACAACAAAGTAACGGCATCTCACGAGCCTGGTGGAACGGAGTTTGAGGATACGTGGAGCGGCGAATAATAAGCGTAGTTTGATTTCGTTTCTTGCTGAAAAACACAGGCTGGCCGGTCTAGAGATCGTCCAGCCTGTTGCTGTTTTACGAAACCTGAAAATTAATGAATACTCTAGCTACTTTCTTCGCCATAACGTGTACTCATTTTCGGGATCGCTCGTATTGGCGTTGTACGGTAGTCCTAAGAGAGACGTTTGAGTAGGCTCTATGCATCCTAAATTTCAATCGGTATTGGTGATGATAATCGTCATCGGTCTTGCTGGATGCATCACGCGCCCAGTCGAGGTTACGAAGCCATTAAAGCTGAGCCAAGTGACGGCGGGTAATTTACCGGAGCAAGCTGGGGCGCTCACCGTTAACATTGTAGCGGACGACGATCTAAACTGGTTTGGCAATACAAATAACGGATTGACGATAGGATTCCTCCAGGCCAGTAGTCGGGGCATTATTTCGGAAATTGGAAGAAGCTCGCTTGGTCTTCAGAAGATTCTAGAAGGGGATCTTGATGATCCGGCGATAATAAGTATTGATACTTTCAGGGTTCAACCAGGATCACGATCAACGATAGTTTTGACTCGTGGCGAGATGTCGAAGCATTTGGCGATCGTTGCCGGCTACTATGACTTAAAGCCCAATAAATCACTGCTGGTGTTTGATACATCGATTTTTCTAGATCGAACTTATCATGCAGACCCGTTCGCGCTGTTTCACAACGATACCCCAATGTATGCGCCCTATGAGCTAATCGATCTCAAATTGGGGTCGGAGGAGATAGATGTAAACGAAACTACATCCACTCTCTTTTGGCTTGAGGCCCCCGGCCTGTTGGGTCGGTTTCTTTACAACGTTCCTTGAGCCTGGGTTGGTTTAGGTGCGGAGCTGTCATCGCGCAGCGTTGATTGAAGTGCCGGGCAGCAAGGAGAAACGCTACTTGTCTAGCTTGATGGACGAACGGCGAACTAGGAGTTGAGACAATGAATTATGGAAGGCAACCGAAATGGTACTCAGGGCAGTTTCTGGAGTCCCAACATCTTCAGTACCTGACCAATCATGTAGCGCAACTGCAAGGGGAGGCTTTAAAGATCGTACCCAACGAGACCTGGGGCTTCGCTCAATTAGAGCTAGACAATAGCCTGCTTCAGGCGGGAACACTGCGTATCAAGGCAATGACCGCGGTTACGCAGGATGGTACGTTTGTGGAGTTCCCCGGGAACTGCAAGGCGCCGGATCTCCAATTTTCCGACCAGTGGACAGATTCAGCTAGGCCACTGGAGGTCTATCTCGGTCTTAGGCGCTATAACCCCTCTGCTCCCAACGTAGCGGCTGGCGACAGCGGTGGGCGGAGCAGCAACAGTGCTCCACTTGAGTTACTCGACTTCAACGACGCCGACCGATCCGTGAAGGTTGACCTAATCGAATACAACATTCGATTGTTCACAAATTATGATGTAGACGCTGCAAGTGATTACGAGTTGTTACATGTTGCGCGTCTAACCATGGATGATAGCGTTGTTCAACATGATCCTCAGTTTTCTTTCCCAACTAGTAATTTACGAGGTTCTGATGTGTTGGAGTCGCTTGCCCAGCAGTTTTATCAACAGGTGATGGCTACGGCACGGGGGTTGGAGGAGATTAAAAATACGTTCAACGGTAGTTCAATGGAGTACGGCAGGCGCGAGGCACGGTTGATGGCTGGTATGCAAGCGTTGAGTGAATGCACCGCAAGTATGAGGCATCAGATGGGCAACCCTTTCGTGCATCCCGCCGCCCTTTTTGGAGCCGTGAATATTCTGATCTCCAGGCTTAGTGCGTTTTCAGACCTCATCGACCTTACCGGGAGTTATCGTGGCGGGTCTTCAGAGTTACTTAATTATGATCATGGGAATCCTGCGGCGTGCTTCCGGAGAGCGCTCGAGTTAATTCCAATCCTCCTTGATGAGCTGACGCCTACCCCCAGGCTTGTCGTGCCATTCGTGAATGTCGGTGGAGAGCGCCTATATACCGAAGTACCATCTCATTTTTTCGGGGACAACGTTGATTTCTTTCTAATGATCGAAAGTTCGGACGAGGAAAACTCATGGGTTCCAGGTTTTCAGTCCAATGTTCGAATAGCGGCTGAGAGCGAAATGAAAGATCTGATTCGCTTCTCACTATCTGGCCTGCCATGCCAGTTTTCACCATCTCGGCCCGCCGGTGCGCCAATTCGAGAGAAGGCATTCTTTTTTAAATTGAACACTCATTCAAAGGTTTGGAGAACAATTGCGGATGAGCGAGACATCGCGATTGAGTGGAAGGAAATTCCGGCTGAGGTCTCAGTCGAGCTCGTCGCGGTTCAGAAGTAGGAAAAGATAAAAATGTTGCTTATCGAATGTTTCCATCCGGTACTCAGTCTTGTAGAGAGCCTTCAACGTGATGCGGCGGAGCCCGCTGTGGCTGGTGATCTGGAACGGCGCTGCACGGATGCGTTCGAGCGTTCTGAGACCGAGGCTAAGGATGCCGGGCACGGAATATTAACGATTGAGGCGGCTAAGTTTTCTTTCGCGGTCCTCATCGACGAGCTCTTGATGTCGGAAGAAGGCCGCCTGGGTGGGGATTGGAAAAAGCACCTGCTTCAAGAAAAATTTTTTGGAACGCGAACTGGCGGTGATTGGATGTTTGCAGAGATGCAGAAGGTGCTTGACCCGCTCCCCGAGAACTTTGATATTCAATTGGTATACCTAAGTTGCTTAGACACAGGTTTGGTTGCGGCACTCCACAAAGATCTCGCGTCTGTCGATGAAGTAAAACATCGTCTTCGGGAATCAGTCCATCTACTCCGGCGTGCTGGGTCTAATGACCGAGTGCTGTGTCCTAGCGCATATCGTGGTTTGGGACAACGTGGAACGGTGAATCGAGCCAAGCGACGCGGAGGGCTCTTCACAGCAAACCTTGTCGGCGCCCTGGTAGTCCTAGCCTTCTTTATTTACTACTCAAGCTCGATAACGCAGGTTGTTGATTCAACCGCGACGCACGGCGTCCTTCAAACAGGTCCAATGGATGATTCGGTAAGTGGGCACGCGCAAAACGAATTTGGGGCCTGGGTTGACGGGGCTTCCGCCTGGATTGGGGGAGTTTTCGGTAGGGAATAGCCTGGTGACCAGGCTGCTTGTTTTCTCCAAACGACCTTTTCAGCCAGAGGAACGAGTGCGGCATCTAGTCTTACGGTAAGCGAATGAAAATTTTTAAATGGTTTTTAATCATCCTGCTGATCGCGGCGATCAGTTTAGGGATTCTTGTCGTGATGCTAGGCCTGGGTTATCCCGAACAGTCTGCGTTTCGGGCCGTAGCTTATTTCATCCTGGCCGTAGTTGCGTTTTTCGTTTTAAGACGTCTCTTAAATCGGTGGCGAGCCAAACGCAAAGCCAAACAGCTTCTCGACGTTGAACCAAGAGAGAAATCCCTACTCGCTCGTCTTGGTTTCTCAAGAGACGGGAGTGAGGATCGTTTTCGTCAACTCCAGAAAGCTCTGCGTCGGCGAATTGGCCGCGGTGGTGAATACCAGATTCCTTGGTACGTTGAGTTTGAATGTGAATCAGGGGACTTTCGACGTTACCTGAAGCGAAATAACAATAACGCCGCGCTGGAGATCGGACCCGACATCTCTTCAGGGTCCGCGCTCGATATTGACGTTCTTGACTCATTCCTGTGCCTCTCGTGCGGACCTGAAATCGTCAAAAGTGGGAGCGCTGGTAAGGTTTGGCGGGATCTATTGCTCGGATTAAACCGGTATCGGGAGCAGCGTCCGTTAGAAGGGGTAATAGTTTCGGCACCTGTGGGCCTGCTAATGGGTTCCGGCGATCGGCTGCACGATACTGGTCGATCTGTTAATGACTTGGTCCAGAGTGCAATCCGAGTTCTGCGTATCCAAGTACCGGTATTCTTAGTCGTTACAGACTTGTGGCAGCTCGAGGGTTTTGAGGAATTTAGTCATCTTTTATCCGAAGGAGAACGAGGTCAAGCGTTTGGCGCAGGATTTGGCCAGGAGGATGTACATCTCTTAAGCTCAGATGGAGGATTGCAGCGTTTCTCTGCGGACGTAATCAGCGAGCTTGGAAAGGTAATAGAGAATAAGATTGCCTTGAACGTTGCGGAAGGAAACCAAAGCGATGTTTCGACGGTTGCTCTAATTCGACTCCAGTCACAGATTTCCAGCATCGAAAAAAATCTCGGAACCCTTGTAGAGACAATTTCGGGAAGTGAATTGCAGCGGGTTCGGCCGAACTTTCGGGGAGTGTATTTTCTAAGCTTCGCGCCGCGGCAAAGTCTCCAGGACCAGCAACGTCCGACCGCATCCGTTTTTTACCAAGAGTTAATCGACAGAATACTCCCCCAGGAAAGTGGGGCGACAACGACTCTCGAGTTCGCAGAAAGACTGTTTCGCGGGGCCCGGAGAAGGGTTTTAAATCGATTTGGGATTGCTTGGGTAGTGATCGCGCTTGTCATCGCGGTTGAAGGCTCATTAGATCTTCGGTCTTTGAATCTACTCCGTTCTGATTTTCTCGCTTTCGCCCCGACCGTTGACGCCAATTATGAAGTTAATTTAATTAAACAACTGGATCATAAAAGAGCGCTGATCGACACCATGGAGGCTGAGATCGCAGCGTATGTTGAGCCTCCAATTCCGATCCCTTGGCTGGGGATACCGAGTGACCAGACGACGGTTGAGGAGATGAAAGGGGAGTGGGCCGATCAGGCCAAGAGGCTACTGTCGATCCTCGACCAGGAGCAGTTCGATAGTGTTCGCGCAGTAAAAAGCGAATATATGTTAGCGCTGCAAAGTGAAACCCAGAGGCTGCTCACCTCTCCCGCATTGGACCCTCGACAGAATTCCGCCTTCTCAAAGCTCGGGCAAGTGATTAAAAACTCGATGGACCGGATCAATGTGATCCGCGCAATCGAGGACAAACGATCCCTGCGCGAAATCCTTGAAATGCCTAACCCATTTGGGGAGGGGTCTTCATATAACTTAACCCGGAATGACCCAGAATTAGCGGCAATGGTCTTTACGGCATTTATTTATAGCAAGGTGTGGGATAAGTACTCGAGCGAACCAGCGTCACTTTCCGAGAGGAGGGAGTTTTGGACTGCATCATTCCAGAATCTCGTCTCAGGAATCGATCCTAAATTGACGTGGCTGCTCTATCTTGCAAATGATGAATTAATAAAGGTGAAACCCGAGGTAACTAGCGCGGACCTTTGGGGAGGCACCCCGCCCGCCATCGCGCAAATAGTTCAACCGGTGTGGAGTGATGAAGGAGTTGGATTTATTACTAGCTTCTTTAAACAAGTACGCAAGACCGGTACTACAGGCGCATGGCTTGATGAGGCAGAAGGCGAAATACAGAAAGATTTCTTCAAACGTCGAATCCAGGTTTGGACCGATTACGCGGAGACAGTCCTGCTAGGCAACGGCCAACTGACTAATCGGGAAATGGCGCAGGGAAATATTATTCAGATGGCGTCGGCGCGTCGAAATCCTTATCGATCTGCACTGCGGATTATCGCCGAGGAGAACCAAGAGTCTTTCTTCCCGGACCAGCGGCCAGATTGGCTAGAGTTGACTCTCTTTCACAGAAAAATTGAACTCCTTGGAGGCGATGAAGGGGGTGGTGGGCCGAGCAAAACACTGACCAAACTTGGTCTGAAAATGCTTGGTGCATTTGGTGCGGTGGGTAAGGCAGTGAGCAAGGAGGCCAAAAAAGGGGTAAAGACTAAGAAAAAACTCGATAAAGAGAAGGGAGGACCTGCCCGAGACGAACAACTTGAGAATGCGGCAAAAGAATATAAGGATAACTACCTTCCCGCATTGGAACTGATCGCGTTTTCTGCCGACAGCCGTACGGCATCTTTTGCCACAATCACTGATCGCTTCCTATCTGGCGATGACCCAGGATCCGGTAAGACGGCATTAGCCTCGGGTTACAAGTCAATTCGCAGCCTTGAGATGATGTTAGGACTTCGGGACAAATACTCTCGTATCTATTGGGACCTCGTTTCTGCCCCGCTCCATGTCAGTGAGGACTATCTTTTGGAAGAGGCCGCATGTCAGACAGACGCCCTCTGGAGAGAGGAAGTGCTGGCTGGGATGGATAATGTCCCCGAAAATGCCAAGTTCTCAAAGCTATTCCAAGAGGGCGGGCTCGCATGGACTTTTCTAGATGGAAAGCTCAAACCATTTATCAAGACCAGTCCCGGGGTCGGGCTTGTCCCGCGGGAAGTCGGAAAACACACTCTTCCTCTGACCGAAACGTTTTTTGAATTCTTGTCGGCCGGCCGCCTGGGACTCCAGTCGATGCAGAATACCTATCCCACTCAGCTTTTGACCCGACCGGTGATGGTAAACAAGCAGGCATTATTAAAACCAGTGAAAACCACTATGACGCTGCTCTGTGACAATGGTAAAACGCGACAACGGTTGGTTAATCAAAACTTCTTAACTCAGGGTCAGATCGAATGGTCAAATGCATGCTCCGATTTCCGTCTTGATATAGATTTTGGGATATTTGAGTTACGCAAGGTCTATAAAGGTCTGCGCGGTTATCCCGCATTCCTTGAAGGGTTCGAAAGCGACCGTTTGCGGCTTACCAAAGATGATTTCCCGGAGTATTCAAGAGTTTTTAAGCAACAGCGGTTGGGTTATATCGATCTAGAGTATGAAATCATAGGCAAGGATGCAGTAATCAAAGCGGCACAGGAGCGTCCCACGAATACTCCCCCCCATATAGCAACATGTTGGCCGACCGAGGGACGAGATGCCAGTTGATATTCCTGCGCCTTATATTCCCCCGGATGACTGGGCGTACTCCGACGTCGACCTAGGAAACGAAAGCCGTCTAAAGGTCTTATTTGTCGGAAACTTTAGGGGAACGCTGGCTCCAATCGAAGTGCCTTTGAGTGCGCAGCACTCGGGCGAGCTGCTTGGGTTCTGGTCGCCATCAATGGACCTAGAGCTCCACCTGGACTTTTTGGGAAGTAAAGAGCGGGTCTTTGTTCGCTATCAGCCGTCTGACATCGTGTCGTTCCTGTCTCCGCTTCCCGCTTGCAGGCTCGTATCCGGCCCGCTCGATGTTCCCCATCTCAACACTGGAATACTAAAGATTCTCGGAGGCTTACTGAGCGATTGGGAGTCGCTCCAGAGGGAAATTCGTGCAGGAATCGAAAGGGGTGGTGCCGATATTGAGGGAGTGGGAACCCAGTTGCCGAGCGTTGCGTTGCAGAGTGTTATAGAAGGATTGCAATTATTAAAGGGGCGATCGGCTTCCGATAGCCAGCTTTTCGAGTTGGATCAGGTCTATCTCGACTTAAGCGAACTATACGAACAAGTTCAAGACGCGATCCGCCAGGACGCTGTTTTCAAGGAATTAAAGGAGTCTTGGTTAGGACTAGATCGAATTCTTAAAGCGGGAATGAGCCATCACTTCCTTGAAATCTGGGCTCTGAATGCATCGCCCCGCGCATTGCTGAACGATTGCGATCTTGATGTGGCGAATACAGATCTTTATTCCGCAATTTATCAGAGCGAAATAGGCCAATACGGGGGTGATCCGTTTTCCGCTGTAGTCTTAGGTTTCCCTTTTGGATTTAGCTCTGAAACCAGTGCAGTTTATAAGTACCTGGCGACAATAGGGGAGTTGGCAAGTACGCCGATGTTGCTTGATCCCGGGTTGTCCTTGTTGAAAGCCAATGATCATTCGATCTTGGATGGGCTGGAAAATATCCGAATCGAGCTCGATAGCTCGCTGCGTAATATTTCCGCGGAGACCTGCGGTAGCTTTCTTTTCCTAACCCCCCAAAGTTCGGTGATTGCAGTGCGGCAAGCAACCGGTCTGGGCGATGGAGGTGTGAGTCGAGAGCTTGGCATCTTTGATTGTGCTGGATCGGTCGATCTCGTTATCGATCTAATTCAGACGCTAATTGATTTACGGGGCACTGTACCTGATCTTCAACAGGACGCTCTCGATTACGAGGTGCGACCCGTATATTGGTTTGGGCCCAGTACTGTCGAAACGCTCCAGAGCAATGGGATGATTTTGCCGGTGTGTGTCCACCCCCAGCGGCCATTAAAGTTCGATGGGGCGCGTCCGATTGGTGGGATTCACGGTGGCACCCATAGCTCCCAGAGAGTCGATGGAATTCGGCCGCCTGAACTCGTCGGCCTCGTCCAGATCTTGCGAATATTGCATAAATTGAAAGGGTGGGCGCGAGATAATATCGGTAGCTCTATGAGCGTAAATGAGAGGGTAGCCGCGATTAATGATCAGATTGGGACTTTCGTGCTCGATACCCCAAAACCAAGAGCGGAACTACTGCGTACTCGCCCCCTTAGTACGGGGTTTTGCGAAATTTTCGATGATCCTGACATCACTCGCGATTCATATCGTTTAACTTTTAGATTACACGAGCATCGCAATTATCCAGTGGGTGAACTTACAACCCATATCGGAATGGGTTAAAGAGGGAGGAAGTTATGGCTTATGTCGGAACGGTTCGTGCATACACGGTAAGTTCATCGGATCAGGAGACTTTCGACCCAACGCAACCTGACTCCTTGCCTAATCCTGATATCGAAAGTCACGTGTTTGGCTATCAGCATGAAGTGGAGGTACCGCTTCGAGCAGAAGATAGTGCGCCGCTGCAAGGCGCTCAAAACCGAACCGTCAGATTCAAGGTAGTGCAGGATGAGACAATCATTGATTGGCATGAGTTTATATGTCAGCCTGATACGCCGTCCTCACTGGTTGCGACGATTGACTGGGAGTTATGGGATGAGTTTGGGAATAAGACTGTCGCTTATCTGGTCTCAATGCTTGGGGCGAGTGTCGTTCGAATATCAACTCAGATGCCCGATATTGTCGACACGGAAGACTTCCCCAGAACCCGGCTTTTTAGTGAAATTGAGCTGAGATTTAATTCGATCACGCATTACGGTGGACCAACATTGAATAAGTTGTCACGTTCAGAGTGGTTCCATAAACGATAATGAGATTGCTTTCTCGCAATCGATTATTGGAGCCGGCCGAGAGCGTCCACGGGAGCGACGATGAGTTTGCGGAGACGATAAAGAGTGAGCTGGAAGACCTTTGTAATAGTTCGCCCGGGTCATGCTTGGCTAATCCAGGGCTTGGGCTTCGGTTCCTCGTTCTTTCCCTTGCCCGATGCCCAAAGGATCTGCGTAGCAGCATTCTGGATCAAGTTAAGGGCGTTATTCTTTCTTGTGATAATCGCATTCAGGAGGTGCGGATGACTGTTCTGCAGGAGCGAAGGGATATCGAGGGCGGTATTCGCCTAGTTTGCTCCATCTTGAGCCGCCCCTTGCCGACTCGCTGTTACGCCCAAGTTTTAATGGAAATTGACTCGTCGATTTCGCTTAAAGTTATCAAAGCAGGGAGTTCGTCATCATGACCAGCCAATCCAATCAGCGGTACGAAGAACTCCTTACGAAGCTTAGGTCGAATTCGACAGAAGAACGTCAAATGGCTGCGGATCAGCTTAACGTGGATCCCGACGTTGATGTTCTGCTACGTTCAATGGCGTATGTTCTTGACTCTGCCGATGAACTGATAGACCGTGGCGCGTCCGCTCTTCGCCAGGCGGTTGGTAAACATCTTTTCCCAAGCGAATTCATACCACGTGGGTCGATGACGATCCTGAACTTGACCTCTCCGGTAGACAGTGTTTCGAAAGTCGAACGAGGTGAGGAAGTTTCACTCCAAAGACCAAATAAGGGAACTCAAAGGTTTCGTGTTCTTTCTGATTCTGTGGTCACGCCGCTCAGCCTCCAGCAGGCAGAGGCGGACTACAACGCGGGTCGTGACGAAACCACCCTGACGTTATCCTTGAGATCTGCCCAGGCATTCCTGATCTCCTCGCTAAAGACGCTACCCTTTCTAATACGCGGTGATCGTTTCGGCGCACAGATTATTTATGAATCCCTACGGCGTTTTGTCTCCAAGGTCGAAGTTCGAGTGGATGGCTCTCCACTGTTTGCGGATCAAAGTCAACTACGGAATCTTTTCGAAGGCAATGAGTTTGCGAGTCAAGTGACCCGTAATCAGGGATCACTTCCTTTTGACTTGCTCGAATTCTTCCTCACCTTTCCTGGTGTGTTAAGAAATTTTGAAATAAAGCTTGAGCAGGTTCGTGACCAGATCGAAGCGGGAGGGGATTCAGGCCTTGTAGAACAAATGGAGTCTATAGAAGAGCTGGATCTCGTGATTACGTTTACTGGAAATGTGTTTGAAAATGTTGAGATAAATCCGAGCTACTTTTTATTGAACCCTATCATTGTTGAAAATATGTACGGGAAACGCTCCGTGCCAGTCTCTTATAGGGGTATGCGAAGCACTCTGGACTTCAATATCAATTTATCGGAGTCGAACTCCGAGATTCCGGTGGACGTTTTAGAGGTAGTTACGACTTTGGCTGGATCGACATCGGAAGCGGTTTTGACCCCAGACTTTTCAACCAAAACTGCTGATTCCGAAATCATAGGCCGGTTCCAAGTCGTAAAAAAAGGGCCTACCACCGAAACCCTTGATAAAGGAACGATCAGAACCTCGGTCTCTGTAGACGTTAATCATCTTGATAAATTAACAAATCCGTTCTACGCCAGATTGCTCTGTAGCAATGGCTCTACCGTAGAAAATCTTCCGGTCGGGCAAATATTTCGCGGGCTGAATTCGGATCTTGGCCGGTTTGAGATGACTAGCATAACGAAGACAACCCGGTATCAAGATGTGCCTTTAAATGAGATGGATCTATTAAATGGTCTGTTAGATGCGTACGCCTGTGAGATTAGTCTGTTCTCCGACACCGCGAGACTTAAAAAGCTTTGGAGGTTCTATGGGGAACGCACCGGGGTCTCCGGGGGTGTACTGCGCAGATTTGAGCTTGGAATTGTCGAAACGCAGCTTAATGTCACCAGCATCATTCATCACCGTGGAAATCTCCCGTGCTACGACGTGAGAATTCGTGTCGACGATGACGAGTTTGATTCGGGGGAAGAACTATTTGGTTATCTCGATGTACTCCAAATGCTGGTTGTTAGATTGTGTCCGATAAACTGTACGAGTCGGTTTACTGTTGAAAAGATAAAAAGCGCGGAGGTTCTAAAGTGGCCGATATTGATCGCCTCGGAACGTCTAAGCCCTTAAACCTGCTCTGCAGTAAGCCAGGGGAGTTTGACTACTTCCAGGCGATGCGTGTAGCGCACCAGTTAGTCTCA
>Ga0233427_10002862_pt1 | contig 15650 bp, 13 predicted proteins | sample SI_118_April2016_5_FD_179885 | JGI IMG/M metagenome (GOLD analysis project Ga0233427, IMG submission 179885) | Seawater microbial communities from Saanich Inlet, British Columbia, Canada - SI_118_April2016_100_MG | ecosystem: Environmental > Aquatic > Marine > Inlet | place: Canada: British...
GAATTAGAATTGCAATCAAAATTAATAGCGATTTTAGAAAATCAAACTGTAGTCTACCAAATTGAAATCAATGAATTATCGATATCCCTAAATAATTCAAATGAAAATGTAAGTATGCTCTCAAAATTATTGGATAATAGTTCCAATGATCAAGAGAATCTAACACTCCGGCTTCAAGAAAACCTTACAATAATCCAGGAACTTAATGACCAAATTGGACAATATGTTCTACAGATTACTGAATTGGAGTTAAGAGTTTCAGAATTAGAGGGTCAATTGCTAGATGGTTCCGAGGAGAGTATCGCACCAAAACTTCTCGTCATAACAGTCGATGTGGAAGCTGGAAGCAATTGTAAGGAATTAGATGCTGATAATGCGACAAATAGTGAAATAACAACATGTATGTACGGCATTTTTGGTAACCAAAGTGCAGGAATTGTAGAGATGATGGATATCGCAGATGAAGTAGGGGTAAAAATCTCATTTTTCGTGGATGTAATGGAGATTTATGCTTACGGAGATGAATTAATTCAAGTAATGCAGGATATTGATTCAAGGGGGCATGATGTGCAATTACACTTTCATCCAAGCATGATAAATTCCACCAATTGGGATATAATTCAGAACTCTGAAGAATGGAATGAAAGTGGAGCTACAAGAGATACCTACATGACTTGTTGGGACCAAAATACAGCAGACTTTTGGTTTTCTAAGGCGATGGAAATTTTTGATGAGGCTAATATTACTCGGCCAATTGCGTACCGCAGTGGAGCATACCGCTATTGTGATACAATCATCCAAGCAATGGCAAATCATAACATGACTCAATCTTATAATTACAACATGTTTTCATCTGGAAGGCAAAACTTCACTGCAGGGTATTTACATAACTTTCAGTGGGAAAATGGAGTATTTGAATTTCCAATCACTTATGTTAAAGATACGGACGGAGAGTTGAGTATCTATTCTAGGATTGACGAATCTACTTGGAGTATTTCTGTTAATGATACGTTTGAGAGATATTTTGAAAATCAGTCATCAACTAGAGTGATGACCATGATTTTGCATAGTTTTTCATTTTTAGACAAGAACGAATCAGGACAATGGTATCTCAAGGACCAGGTCAAAGTTGACGCATTCAGGGCATTTATGCTGAATTTATCAGAAGAGTATGTTATTATTTCAGCAGCTGAATTACAAACTTACATTGATGATGGCACCATTGAGGGTGAATTCAAACTACCTCTTCGTTTCTTGGAAAATGAATGTCATCGTGACGACACTCCACATATACATTAGGAGAATTAGAAAGCAATGCCGAAATATGGGCTTAGTACTAATTTTCATAATTGCACATGGATTTAGTGGCAAATTAGGCGGTTTCAAAAATTGGCTTTCAAAACAAAACAGTATCGTTTGGGGAATTATTTGCGGGGTGTTGATTACTGCAACATTTTTACTTAGGCCCGCAGAAACCGTGGAGTTCATCTACTTCAGATTTTGAAACACTTACAAGTCTTGTAGAATTGTGAGAGCATCATCATGCTTTGAAACAGTTTTCCAAGGCTTGATTTGTACGATATCCATGTCGGATTTCATTCTTCCAATTCCGCCTCCACTGATATTCAATACAGTACAATCATCGGCCTCAATATCCCCATTTTCAAGGGCTTGTATAACGCTGGCTAATGCGACAGCTGCAGGCGACATGATGTCGATTCCTTCAATCGATTCAAACATGGCCTTGGCCTCTTGTGCATCCTTCTTTGATACGATATATGTTTGACCATTTGATTCAACCATGGTGTCGTAAACACCGCCTTTTACTTGATATGCTGGCGCCTTATTCAGTAAGTAATCTGAAAATACTTCCACTTCTTCATCTGGGAAATCAGAATCTGTAAGGTGTGATCGCCTTGCTTGCCAAGCATTGTGTATCGGGCAGTGTTCCTCATTCTGGCTTACGTGTTGTCTAGGCGCGTGTCCTTCGAAAAGACCAGTATCGACCAATCGCTTTGCCATTTCATGGACTCCAACAGGGCCAGGCCCTCCTCCAATCCCTTGGAAATAGTGCATGGGAAGTTTACCGATAGCGTAGGTGGCATCAAGAATCAAACCACCAATTCCATCTCTGCGAGCAACATTGTGTATTCCTCCTTCCATTTGCCACGAATCTAAGTGTGGTGCGATTTTCTTTGAGAACATCTTTGCATCATAGTAATCACCGTCTTCAATGACAATTAATTTTACAGAATCATGTGGATGATTTTTAGGAAGATACACCCTTTCAGCGTGTGCATTTCCAACAATAACAATCAGTGGGAAGTTCTCTAGTCCGCAAAAATATGAAAATGCTCTAGCAGTATTTCCCGCACTAGCACAAATCATTCCCTTGCGACCTTTTTCTTTCAAGCGCATGATAGTTGGAACAGCCTCCATGTCCTTGAATGAACCCGTAGGGCACATCCCTTCCTTCTCTGGCCAATATCCATGGTATGCAACCCATAAGTTGCTCATGCCAATTCTAGCACCTAATTCGTTTGCTTTGTAGGAAGTAGTGCCTGCATTATGTTCAGACACCCCAATGTTAGGGAGCCAATCTTGAAACTTTAGCATCCCCTTCCTGGTATTGTCAATATTGAGTTGGGATGAATATTCAGTAACTAATAAAGCACCATCTGTGTGGTGAAGAGTATAATTGTCATCTATCAATTCTTTAGATGAAAGGCACCTGAGGCGATACTTCATATGAGACCCATTTTTTGGGGCCAATCCAACCGTATATCATCATTGTCCAAATCCTCTCTTTTTGAAAGCAATTACTATCTGTTATCGTGATTAGCATCGTTTGTGTCTAACTACCTGTTTGTTGCTGGCAATTCTAAACCTGTCAATACTATACAACAACATTTTCAATCCAAGCATGGCACTTCAGATGATGATTTAAGTTTCGACAAAATTACAGGTGACAAATCTATTTTTGTAATAGAAAGGAATAATCAGAAGGCCAAGTCAAGCTTTTATCCTCTGGGGAAAGAAGGCGCCCTCTTCTTCCGTGGTCAAGCGATTGACCATTCGACAAAATCACTAATTTTGGGAGGCGCAGGTTTCTCTAACTTCGTTACAGACAATCCAACATTATGTAATCCAAATAAAATCACGGACTTTGAAGGAAGTTATGTTTTAGCGCGCTGGAATCGAACGGAACTTACTTTTGAAAATGATTTATTTTCGATATACCGCGTAATCTGTTATTTTACAGACGAAGTAGCGATTATTTCAGACTCCCTCGTTTTAATTATTGAATGTGTTAAGAGTATGGGAATCTCCCCAGAAATCAATCGTAATGTTGCTGAAATAAAGGCATGGAATGCATCGGGTTTCCCCAACGCTCCAGTCAGTCAAGAACTTATCCTAGAAGGGGCATTTACCTTACAGGCGGGGGCCTTTTTAAAATTAAAATGGAACAAAAAAGGAATCTCACCAACAATCGTAAATCGTAATGTGAAACAGGTGTTTGAATATCCAGATACTAACTATTCAAGCGCTTTAAAAATATGTGCAAACCATATGTATTCGAGTATCGAAATGATCGCAAAACTATTCGATCCAGTAATCGAATTCGGATTATCTGGAGGTTTGGATTCTAGATTGATTTTAGCATTATGTCTTAAATCTCCTGAAATAATGAAGTGTCTAAAAATTACAACCAACAAAAGCCCTGCAAGGCGTAATGATTACTCAGTTGTAGAAAACTTGTCCCAAAAGTATAATTTTTCATTTAACCAAACTCCAACAGAATCGTTGAAAGAGATTACTAGGAAAAATAGAGTTAGAATCTCCAACAAGTTTGGATTTTGGTGCCTCTCCAGTATTGGCACATACGATTCATTTTACTTGACTCCTCATTATTCGATGTTTCCATGTTCAATATCAATGTTAGGTGTTGGAGCAGAGCAGGTAAAACAAACTAGCGATCAAAGCCGTGTACACAAATTGGCCTCCAACCAGTCTATAACAATTCGAGAAGCTGTTAGAAGCCAGGTGTTAAAATCCTTGGACTTAATGGGTGTCGGTAAAGAATCAGATGATGCAATGAAATGGCATCACATGACTCATAAGGCCGCTTATCATTTAGGTTTCAAAATAGCGCAATCCTCAATGATTCTACGACCCTATGTTCAAAAGTCATTATTTGCAATAGCGCAATTGTCTGATAATCCATTCAGGGGAATGAGTATCAAAGGGCCTACTGTGATACACGATTTACTCATTTTACTAAATCCGCAATTAGCCAGTGAAGATTACGACATGGAACACAAAAATATTGCACAAGAATATGTAGATTCACGACTTTCTGAATTAGGAGGAATGATCTCTCTCGAAACGGCTAAAAAACCAAGAATATATGGTGCCCTTCAGGCAGTTAATAACGGACCTTCAATCTCTTTCTTAAATGTGGTGTCAAACTTTACTATTGACTCTAATCAATCTATCAAGCAACAACTTCTGATGAAGGTTGAAAGGATTTATCAGGATATTATGCCATTAGATTTGAAAGAATTATATCTCTCATGCTATGAAAACACAATTCGAAGTCTGAACGATGAGTCAATTGAATTAAGTTACGCAGGTTCATTAGCAGCCCGATTTCTAGTGTTTGAATTATTTTACGAATAATGTTCGCTTACCATTCTTATTTAGAATCGGCTCATTAACAAATTCGAAAGATGTATCAAACTCAGTTTGTAAGTGCTTTATAGCAAAGTCATACAATACTTGTTGGTTATCTTCAGAATCTTTTACATTAAGTTTAGCAGAATCTGAAATCAATGCTTTGTCCATAAATTCCCGAACAGGTCAACTATTATTGTATATTCTATGAGTATTCAATAATGATAAAGATATGATTTTGGCAGCAGGTGTTCCTGCGCTTGGAGGATAATAATCAGGGTCAGAGAGCCTTTCTATTGCAGTATCATATGCCTCCTGGTAAGCTGCCTTGACTTTCTTATTGGTGATTTTACTCCATGCCCTCTCTAGTGTGCCAAGAATTGATTTCATGTCATTCGCATCTTGTTTGAAATCATGTTTTACTATGTTCAAAAATGCTGTTGGAGGCCCATTCCTCATTTCAGATATACTGCCATAAATCACGTATGGTTGACTATCTGTTAATTCCAAACTACCACCCAATTCCTCTAATCTAGATTGGATGTATTCTTCTGAGATATTGGTTTTTTCATTTTCAAAACCAATAGCTGCTAATTCTGGATTTAGTAAAATTAGCATGTCGTGAAGCATTGTAGGTTCACCCCGCTTTACCTGTTTGAAGGGGTTGATATCTGAAATTGATAATGCGAATAAACTGTGTTGGATAAACGGCCTAATTCCAATTGCTGAACAATCTAAAAATCTACCATTTGCAATTGGAGATTTATAGGACAAGTAATGCCATTGAATTGAAGCATACTCGTCTAAATCAATACCACTTGTTGCTAAGGTGTTAGACAATTCAGAACGTATTGAATCATGGACAATGTTTGCCTCTTTCGCTTCCCGCATATATCTGAAACCTTTACGTGAAAATTTAGCCTTAGTACTGATTTTTTTGGGTTTTATATAATCTTCAAACTTCATTGGAGCAAAGGTCCCCTTAATCGATTCAGCACCGTGACCCCCCATGTCAATTATGTGAGGAGTTGGCCAATACGAATCGTGGAGATACATCATGTCGAATAATCCCATTGAAGACAGAACCCAAAGAGCGAATCGGTCTCCAATTTTTTCTGTTTTGAGGGAATATTTTTTCTTATGCAACCTTATTTTCTCACTATTGTTAAATTCGAATCCAAACTGTAGTGCCAATTTTTCTACAACATCAAAATCTCCTTTTCGTGAGGGGTGCTCATTGGTTGTGATAGCAATATTCTCCTGTAATTCTGGCTTTTGTAAAACAGCCGCCAAAATAATTCGCGAATCCAATCCTCCAGATAATCCAAATTTGATAAGAACATCATCTAGATGAAGAAGGGACATGGTTGAGCGGGCCATATTTTGTGTAGCACTTCTAATCGCATCTTTGTAACTGTCAAATTTAACATCAAATCTTTGCTTTAAGTTCGAATGCATCACAACATTTTTCGAACTAAGAATATACTTTGAACCAAATCTCTTTTTATTTATGCTAATTTCAATATGCTTTCCTGTAGAAAGCAGATGTACATCTTGAATTTGAGTTTCATTACTCATCGGTGCACAGGCTAGGCCATGAGTCCACGCCCTCGAATGAACAACTTTCTTGTTTAATTTGCATTCTAGATTCAGCGTTTTGCGAATTTCACTAATGATATACATTGAATCAGAACACACAAATAAATCTTCATTTATGAAATAAATTACTGGAAGGTAAGAAAACAGATCATTACGAATAATCATTTTTCCATTGCCGTATATCGCAGAGATATAACTTCCTTCATATTCATCTTCCGATAGTTTTTGATTGTTGTTAGACCATTCAGCATAGCCCTTTTGACCTAATACAATAGATTGAGATTGATGGTCTTGAAACCATCCTCTAAAGAAGGTGACAGAATTGTTTATTTCTTGCAAACATTCTGATTTACTTACTGAAAGTAAAGAAAAACCATTTTGGATATTTACAATAGATGTCTCTGATACTTCCTCATTTTTATCATTAAAAATATTCTTAATAATATCAATCGTTTCAGATTTTCCTAATGCCAAAAGGTAGTTTGACAACAAATCACCGTCGCTTGTTATGGTGCGAATTGTATTTTTCAGCAGCCTTTTTTCCAGCATCGACGAATATGAATGGGAAAATAGCGTGAAGCACTAATTGTATTGAACTCAATCCAAACCGGATTGAAAGAACCAATGCCCCTTTCATATGTTCAAAATAGCCCATTCCAACGTCCGCTAAATGTCCCAATTTACCAACCCGAACAGACTTAAAAATTCTTTTCTAATTAATACCACTCCGGAAATAATTTTCAGAAGCGGATTATATGATGAAATTATTCTGGCCGACCAACAGCGTGAACTTGCCATCCCTTGGATGCAATATCGTCCAAGTCTAGAACCCGCCTTCCATCGTATAAGATTGGATTTCTCATTCGGCTTGCTAGGCTAGCCCAATCAATCTTCTTGCATGCTTCGTGAGCGGTAACAAGTACAGCGAGGTCAAATCCTGCAGCAGAATCAATGTCTGTAACGACTTCAACACCTTCAGGGAAATCACTAGCATCAAGATGAGGGTCATACGCCCCTACAGTGATATCTTTGCCCTGAAGAGATTCAGTTAATGGCTCAGCAGGAGTTTCTCTTGGGTCACCAACTTCGGCTTTGTAAGACCAGCCTAGAAGCAGAACCTTTCCTTCACCAGAAGGAACACCTGCCTTGTATAGCATCTCATTGAGCACTCCTGCTACGTGAATTGGCATAGTGCGATTTACTGCACGTGCTGCTGTGATTAATTCAGCAGGAACTCCAACATCAGCCGCTCTTTGAATCATGTAGTATGGGTCTACGGGAATACAATGACCACCAACACCAACTCCAGGTGTATATCGATGGAAATTCCATTTTGTTGCAGCAGCGGATAGAACATCTTCTACATCCACTCCCATTACAGGGAAAATACGTGCAAGTTCATTCACCAGGGCGATATTGATGTCGCGTTGAACATTCTCAATTACTTTGGAAGCCTCTGCAACTTCCAACTTTCCGACATATCGTACATCTTCAGAAGTTAGGCGACTGTATAGTCCAACTAAACCTGCGCCAACTTCAGGATTAACACATCCAATGACACGAGCAACTTGACGCACTCCGTGAGCGGGATCGCCAGGATTGAATCTTTCAGGACAGTATGCAATTTCAACATCAACACCAATTTCAAGCCCGATATCTTCAACTTCAGGTAGCCAAGTTTGAGCAGTAACTCCTGGATATACTGTCGATTCAAGAACTACAATCGTTCGAGAACCCTTTTCCAGAGATTCAAAGACTGCTCTACCTGCCTTTTGCACATACGACAAATCTGGTTTGAGGTCCTCAGTTACTGGCGTTGGTACAGTCACAAGCACTACGTCACAGTGAGGCACTGCTTCTGCTGTTGATGTAGTGATATTCCATCTTTCAGTCCCAGGTGCTGGAATGATATCGTTAACATCAGGGTCGCCAGTGGGGTTTTCTCCGCGCTTCACCATATCTACGGTACGCTGTGAAATGTCAACTCCCCATACAGTGAAGCCAGCATCATGGAATCCAATCGCTGTGGGTAGGCCAACATAACCTAGACCAATAATGCCAACGGTGAGGTCACCCTCAGCAGCCCGCTCAGCAAACTCGGATGTCCACCCCATGTCTGCAAGGTATAGGGCCGAGTTTTTCAACCCAATGGCTTATTCCAGCGAAGGTATGTTGACCTCAAGCGCCAACCGACTGGCATGGCGAGTGTGCTTGTGACTGGCGGAGCCGGCTTCATCGGCACCCACCTTTGCCGCTTTTTACACGATAACGGCCATCAAGTAGTCTCCTTAGACTGCGACCAGACCGGAGAACAGCCATGGGAGTGTATTACTGCTGATATTCGTGACCAATTGCAATTTGATGGCATTGATGCAATCGTTCACCTTGCAGCCCAAGTATCAGTAGTTAGATCGGTTGAAAACCCTGATGAAACTTTGTCTGTGAATATCGATGGAACTTCTTCGATAATTTCAGCTGCTGAATTATCTGGTGTCAAAAGATTACTTTTCGCATCTAGCGCAGCAGTGTACGGAGATTCACAGCATATACCAATTCCCGAAACAGCACCTCTTATTCCACAATCACCCTACGCGGTTTCAAAAATTGTCGGTGAGGAGTTATGCCGCCGTAGTGAAATTGAAACCTGTGCTATGCGTTTCTTCAATGTCTATGGGCCAGGCCAATCTGCCGAGGGGGGATATGCTGCAGTGATTCCAGCATTCAAACAAGCAATCGCTAAAGGAGACAATTGCCGTATCTTTGGAGACGGTACACAAATCAGAGATTTTGTTCACATTAATGATCTAGTTAAGGTGATTAGTCTTGCATTAAATGTTGAGAAACTACCCTCTGAAATGAATATTGCATCTGGCCAGCCTACAAGTTTGTTAGATTTAGTGAAAGTATTTTCTGGTTCGAATCCAGAAATGAAACCGCCACTTTTTGAAGAAGAAAGACCCGGTGATATACACACATCTCTTGCAGACATTACACGAATGCAGGAATCGCTATCGATTGATGAAATGGTCTCTCTTGAGGAGGGTCTTTCTTGAAGATAGTTTGGCTATCGTCTAGAATGCTCGGCGGCGATTTGAGTTCTACTACTCAGATTCAATTAGCTAATGGTTTGGTAAAAAAAGGTCATTCAGTGGACCTTTATTCACCGGGAAAATCAGTTGGTAATTCGTTTGAGCACCATTCGATTACTCGTAGTAATATTCGGGGATTACAAGCACGAAGTGTGGTTAAGCAACTCAGAAAGCGCACTCTTGAATTCAAAGATGCTGACGCAGTTTTAATCGATTGGCCAATATTCTCATTGGCTAGTATAATTCAGTCTCCAGTTATTTTAATGGATAGAAGCCCCCCTGCTGACAAGGGATTTTTAGCAAAATTGCAATGGCCGAAATGGACGAAAGCATGGTCAAAAGCAATTCGAGGGACAGTCGTCTCTCAGGCCCATCGGGAATTCGTCTCAGAACAAACTCAAACCCCTAAAGCATCAATTGGCGTAATTCCTGCAGGAGTTGATTTAGAGCGTTTCCAAATTGGAGAGAAGGATGGTCCAATCCAGATGGTATATCATGGGAGAGTCGATTCAAATCGTGGCGTTTTAGGTTTACCAATGGTATTATCGGGACTCCTGTCCAAAGGCATTGATGCAACGATGCACATCTATGGTTCTGGCGATGCAGTAAATCGTTTGCGCAAGATAGGTATGCCCGGTTTGGAGATTACAGACACTATACCTCAAGACGAGGTTGCACAAAAATTAGCAAAATATGATGTTGGACTACTGCCAATGCCCGAGGATAAAGTTTGGAATCTCGCCAGCCCACTCAAACGGTCAGAATACTTAGCTAGTGGGTTGGTAGTTTGTGGTACTGACCATGATGGCCATCGTATCAAGGATTCAGGAGATTGGCTCCAATTATACAATCAAGATGAATATATTTCTCGGACCATAAATTGGCTGAGTAGTTTGGACCGTCAATTGCTGACTGCGTTGCAAAAAGAGTCTAGAGCCTATGCTGAAGAACACCTTTCGTGGTCTCATTCTGTCGATGTTTTAGAATCTATGATATTGTCATAGATCTCACCCCATTGGCGCCTTACATTTTCAATAAGGTGCTCTGAGATTGCCTCTTCTAAGTTTTCAGTAACCGGGTTATTAATCGCAGATTTCCAACTATCTATGTCACCAAGTGTTGCGGTTTTGACGCATGAAGGAAGGTCTGGAACATTTTCTGAAGCAATAACAGGGCATCCCGCAGCAAGGGCTTCTAGGATTACCATCGGCTGCCCTTCATATTCGGATGGCACAATCAGCACCCCTGCAGTTTGCAGAAGGTTCCATTTTTCTTCTTCAGTAACCCATCCCAAGGCAGTTACTCCCTCGGGAGCCGAATCAACTCCTGTAACTCTAAGGTCATCAAGGTCTAACGAATATGCGAACTTGTGACCCTTAACGGGGTCATTCCTTCCCATTAGCAAAGTGAAATTTTCTCTTTCAACACCATCTTTCAATTGGGCATCCACTGGATTTGGTACAGCGATTGAATCTCCAATCAATGGATGTAATTTTTCACTCCATCCTTCAGATAAGCAAACAACCTGGTACTCATCTAAGTCTGATTTCGTGTCGATATCGAATTTACCAGAATGTATGTGGAATATTACCGGACAATTTGCAACTTTAGCAATCGAAATTTTACGACGGTAAGACCAATCGGAAGCACAGTGTATGTGGACCAAATCGAAATCACCGGTTTTGATTTGTTTCTTAGCAATTCTCCATCGCTTTATCTTTCTTCGAAGACCTTTGGTGGAGTATGTGTTGCATGATGACCCCCTCCAACCATCGGGCGGTTTTGCTGCTAAGAGGTGAATTACAGAAGCCATGCCCCCTGGGGCCATAGTCGGCCCGACATGAACGACTCTTCGCATGTTGCCTCCTTCTAACTACACAGCAATAGCCTTGGTGCCGTTCTTAGCAGGGGTTTTGTTGAAGAAAGAGAGGTTTAGTCGCTAACCATGGCAGGTGAGTGGTTAGCCTATGGTGAATTTAGTTTAGCCGTAATTGGACTAACTCCATTTGCTTTACACCGTTGGTCGTGTGGAAAGTGGGCTAAGAGTCGATTAGTATGCCCTCAAGATGATTCTGAACTTGCAATTACAGTACTCTTGCCAGTTTGGAATGAAGGCCTAATTATTGAGAAGAAACTTGCGAGCCTTGCTCAACAAAGTGTAAAGGTAAATTTATTGTTAATAGATTCAGCATCTACCGATGATACATTATCAAAATCCCGTACTTGGTTGGAAGACTTTCCAAATGCTTTCACTTCTCACCAAATTATTGCCATGCCCAAAAGATTGGGAAAGACTACAGCAGTTATGCAAGCTCTCGATGCGTTAGAAGGAAATGATGGAATAATTGTAATGACCGATGCCGATGCAACTCTTATGGCGGGAGCATTGGAAAGAGTAAGGCGCTGGTTTAGTGATTCACAAATTGGAGCAGTAGGGGGGACACCCCAACGAATCGGTGAGTTTGGTGGGGAAGAAGTGCATCGGAATATGTACACACTACTGAGAGTTGGAGAATCCGCTCACGATAGTACACCTTTCCTCGAAGGCTCGTTACTTGCTTGGAAGTCGGGATTAGTGAAGTCCTCCGATCTGTATGCTACTGCAAATGCAGATGATGCTCAAATTGCGACTGCTGTGCGTCTAAATGGTCGACGTGCTATTCAGGACCCAGAATTAACTTTCACTGACCAAATGCCATTAACTTCCAAAGAGCAACGGCGACAGAAAGTTCGTAGAGGCCAAGGTCTGATTCGTCTTTTATCGCGTAAACGCAAGTTTTGGTTTTCTAAGAAAGAGGGTCGTTTTTCTAAGATACTAGGGCGTAACGCATGGATGCATCTACTTTCACCATTAGCAATTGCGGGGGGCGCTATTATTGCGGTACTGCGTAATGTAACCTATTTGCCAGATTCAAATCTAATGGTCGCACTTTCTGCGATAGAAGCATATTGTTTACTTGCGTGGACCTTTACAAGAATTAACAAATCATTTTTTGGAATAAGGTCAGCCGGAACCATACTTTGTGGTTTGGAGAATTTGTTGGTTGCTCTAATTCTAGCAGGACGTGGCAAGAGTCTACACATGTGGGATCAACATTCAGATGTAAGAGAAACTCTTGCAGAACGGTAGTGTCCAATTAATGAAATTAAAAAAAGCCCCCCTGGGAACCGAAGTTCCCAGAAGGGCGGATTTGAGCGAGTGCTCGTTAACTAAGGCAATCAGATATTATCCGACTTCAGTTACCATCAGCGTATGCTGTGACGGTTGCGATGACCTTGTCATCTTCATCGCCAACACCAATCTTGGTTAGAGTAACTACGACATCACAGCCGCCGTTTTCTCCATTACATAGGTCAGTACCAGATTCAGAGATTGTGATCTCTTCTGATGTGTCCCAGCTCTTGTCACCATCTGCAGGTTCACCAATGGTACATTCGTTAGTTGCGTCAGTGCTGCATGTGTATGAAGCACCATCGTCAACTACGATTGATACCTTTAGTACAGCCCAACTTAGGCCGTCACCTTGGGTCATCTGAACGTGCACTAGTGCATCGTCCATTGTTTCGCCCATGTCTCCACTTGCATCTCGGTCGCTAAATGTATAGGTATCTAGACCTCCGCCAGTGGAATCACCAGCTAAGCTAGAAGCCCATACGTATAGTACACCAGCCAGAACTACAGTAATTGCAACCATTAGGATGGTAGCGATAACTGGGCTGACTGCCTCTTCGTTTCGGTTCTCGTTGTTCATTTTTTTGTCCTCCTCCCCCAAGTAGGGGATAACTTCCCGACAACAGCCGCCGTATTTAATCTCTCCGCATAACAAAGTCGAATAAGTGCCGAAAAACAGGGCTACTGCGCCCTTGTTCCAACTTGGACCCATTCATGAAAAGTAACACCGAACTAATTGGTACATACAATTTGTAGGCGCGACATTACATTTTCACGAACGAAATAACATTTTTCTCAGCCTTTCGGCTAATTCGATCAAAGGTGAACAGGGTGAGAGCCAACGGAGAGGGGATGGGATGCACTCAACGGGAACTTCTACAGCCCTGTTCAATCTAAGCCCAAGGTGTCACGGCAATTAACCATTTTGACTTAGAAATCTATTTCCATAGCATTATTTGCTAATTTTTGGTTTTATTATTCGCACTTATTCCACAGTAAGTATCTCTGGTCCGCCAGAATTTACCATTACGGTATGCTCAAACTGTCCAATCATTCCTCCGTCATGGCAACCTAATGCATGGTATGTTTCGAGGAATCTGATGCTGATTAATTTCTTTACTAATGCATTCCATTTACTCAAGCGACTTTCCTCATCAGCTTCCGGAAACGGTTTTTCTAGCATAGGGAATGCCCATCTTTCAGCAAAGGGTAGGGTCGAATAGCGTTCTTCCAAATTCCGGGCTAATTGAGCGCCTAATGGTTTCAATTGTTTTCTGGAAAGAGCCTTTCTCCATAGGCCCTTTGAGGTGATGCGGTAAATGTTAGATGAATTTCTTTCACCTATGTTTTTGATCAAACCACTATCCCCGGTTGTGTTGAAGGGTTCAATCGCATAGACACTGCCTTCTTCAACAACTCCCTTGAAACCAGGATTGTCTGGCCCGCATGCATATGATGGGACACTAACTCCTGCATGTAGTTCCCATGGTTTGAGTTGATGACCACATAAATTTCGGATTGGTTGGAATCCAGCATCAATTGTTGGCTGTGCTGCAGCGGCTCCAACTTTGTACCATGGAGTACCAGGATGCAGCATTTCAATTGCAGCATCACGAGATTCTCTTGCAGCATTAATTTGTTCAGTGTATTTTCCTTTGTTACCTATTTCAAGACTGAGCGCATTATCTCCTATGTGACCATTAATGTGTACGCCAACATCAAGTTTTACGAGGTCTCCGTTTTGGAAAACCATGTCTCGCTCCCATCCTTCAGGAGCATTTAGCCCATGGTCGGTAGTATAGTGTGCTGCTAAATTATCCACAGCAATAGTTACAGGAAATGCAGGTTTTCCACCATTACGTCTAATGAATCGTTCTGCAGATTCGATAACGGAATGCCATGTTTTACCTGCTGTAATTTCTTCTCGCATTGCTTCTAAAGTACGACGCGCAACATGGCCAGCATCATGCCAATACTTCAGGTTCGATTCGTCCACCATTCGACCACGTCTTCACGAGGTACAACGCCCTCTCTCATAACGGTTAGCCTCCAACCACGATTTTCTGCATCATCTTTTACTAGGTTAATGTATGTACTACCAAGTCCATTTGGACAGATTCCAGGAATAACATATGCAAGTCCTAATTCCTTTGCAGCATCTTCTGTGTTTTCTTCGGGTTCACTACCAGATTTATTTGCACTAGTGGCTGTAATTGGGCCAAATTCATTAGCTAATTCAATAGCAGCAGGATGTGAGAAAACACGTATTGCTATTTGCCCCCCTCCCAATCTTTCATCTAATAAATTGATACTTGGGAGAATAGTAGTGATGCCGCCTTTAGGAAAGTTATCAAGCAAATTTGTTAGAAACCCAGGAATATGAACTAGAGTTTTGACCTGTTCCAAGGACGCAACCCCTAGACTTACTGGCATCGAATCGAGACGATTTTTTTTTGAAAATAAATTATTTAGCCCTGATTTGGTAGGCAGGCACCCTAATCCTGGAAGAGTACTAGTCGGATAGACAATCAGTCCACCTGAATTCAAATGATCTTTCATCCAATCACGCCCGAACCCAACGATTGACATGGTCTTCAGCAATTTGTGCTGCAATCTCTCTATCCTCTGTTTTTACTAGTAATTTACCACTTGGATAGAGAGTTAACTCTGCAGGGCCAGAGAAAGTCCAAGCCAAACGAGTGCGTATTCCAATTGTATAGCCGGCAGATTCAATTTCTAACCCCACAGCTTCGAGATTTATTTTTTCAATCCCATCAACTACTATTTGCCATGCAGATTTATTTCCGCACATTTCCATGATGAAAGAATCTTCGGCCAAATTAATCCCTCAAAGGTCAGGCCGTTCCGGCATTTCTAACGAAGACTTGGAATCGCTGTCTGGAGGGCCAGCAGGTGGGCCGGACGGCGGACCAGTTGGCGGACCAGTTGGCGGACCAGTTGGAGGGCCAGTTGGTGGACCAGTTGGTGGACCAGTTGGTGGACCAGTTGGTGGACCAGCTGGAGGGCCAGTTGGAGGGTCGGTTGGAGGACCAGCTGGAATTACCGGTTCCGCAGGGGAGTTTTTTGGAGGCGTTGGTGGTGGCGTTGGTGGTGGA
>Ga0233427_10002864_pt1 | contig 15639 bp, 15 predicted proteins | sample SI_118_April2016_5_FD_179885 | JGI IMG/M metagenome (GOLD analysis project Ga0233427, IMG submission 179885) | Seawater microbial communities from Saanich Inlet, British Columbia, Canada - SI_118_April2016_100_MG | ecosystem: Environmental > Aquatic > Marine > Inlet | place: Canada: British...
TTTTTATTTTCATCTCTACAATTATTTTTTTTTATATTTATCTTTATTTTATTACGTCAGAAACAGATTACATTCTGGTTTTTTTTAATTTTTGCATCACCAAGTTTTTTATCATTTTATATATTTGATCCTTCAATCATAGCTCGAAAAGAAATTTTAATTTATTTAACTTATCTTGCATGGATGATCACCTTATCAAGGCATTCTAAAGTAACCTTTAATACGTCAATTATTTTTTCTATCTTAGGAATCTTTATTACACTCCTTCATGAAATCTTTGTCTTTTATAGCGTTATATTTTATTTAATAACAATTATTTACTTCAAAGAAAAGTCACTCAAACTTAACTATTCAATTTTTATACCTCTATCATCTGCTGCAACTGTTATCTTGATAATGCTTGTGCCAACAGGCTTTAATAGTCTTGCAATATGCAGTCGAATAATTGAAGCTGGCATTGAGCCTAGTGTTTGCGAGGGTGGAATTTTAAGTTGGCCAGCTAGAGGGGTAATAGAAGGTTTTATTCATAATTTAACTATATATAATTTTTGGACTCCTTTTGGCTTGGTGTTGATTTTATTCCTTCCAATAATTCCTTTTTTTCTATTCTCTTATTCAAACCATTTGTTAATCAATCAACCATCAAACAGACTTTTATTTTTTCTTGCCATTCAATTAATATCTATGTCACCATTATTTTTGGTTGCAACAGATTGGGGTAGGTGGGTAAATATTCAATCAATTCTTCTGGGAATATCAATGATATTCTTTCTAATGCCTAAAATATCTACAAATAAAATTCATATAAAAAATAATCCTAATCAGCAACTAATTGGATTTGGAGTTCCCATCATTTTATTAATTTTTATGAGCTCTTGGAATTTAAGACATTGCTGCAGAGACGGAAATTTTCTTTTTGAATTTAATGGCTTGATTGGGTCACTAGCAAGTTTAATTTTATGAAGCTAAATCTTCTTGCAGTTGTTTTTTTATCTTCAATACTTTTTATATTGTCCTCATTTAACAATGGTTTCTTTTATTCAAAATTAAATTGGGACGAAGTAGATTATGTGAATGCAGCAGAGCAGGGCATTATAATTAATGCACTAGATGGTAATGATCCGAGCTTTATTCAATTTACTAAATTTGGTATTGCTAAATATTTAAATGATCCTGAGTCAATCAAAAAGATAGCCTTAAGCATGGGCCCAGAAGAAACACAGCTGTTCATGCTTAGACATTTTCATCCACCTCTACCTATTTATTATTGGAGTCTTTTTATTCACAAAGATACCAGCACATCTGATTTACTTTTAAGATCCAGCTCTTTAATTTTCTTTATATTTTTTGTAGTGATTTTTTTATTATTAGGAAATAAATATTCTGAAAATACAGAGCCAATCTCTAGAGTGCAGGCATTGCTTGCAATTAGTTTTTTTGCCTCACCTATATTTTTCTTAGGTCACTGGTCTTTAAATTTTCATATCTTTCATGCTCTAGCATGTGTATTTTTTTCCTATTGTCTTAAAAATTACTTGCAAAAGCCTAATAAACATAATGAATGGCTTATAGCAATTTCTCTAGCTGGATTATTCCTCACTTTAGAAACAGGAATTTTTGTAGCATTTATTGGCTTCTTAATTCTATGCTTTATTAAAGGGTTAAAATTTCTTCTCAAGAAGACATTTATTAGCTTGTTAATGAAATCATTTGTTATATTTATTATGCTATGGCCTGGTGCTCTATTTTCTGGGGGGCCACTAAAATCTTGGCTGATGTATTTATATAGAATTTTTGCAAATTCAGGTGATGAGTATGCAACAGTAAACATACTCAGTAACTACAAGAACTTACTTTTTTTAAACCCATTTCTATCAATCATATCGGCGATAAGCATTCTTCTGATACTGAGCAATATTAGAAAAAGCAAGCAGATGAACTTTATAATTCCACTAATTCTAGGTTTTGCTTATTGCATATTTCTGACGCCATTTGCACTTAATTTTACCTACTTTATACCTGCATTAAGTTTAGTCATTTTTGGACTATATACTGGCCTGAGGCGACCCAATGCCTAATCATTTTTCATCAACAATTTTAGCAATTTCCCTTTTTTTTCTTTTAAAGCTATCTCAACTCTATCCAATAACTTTTGAAATTAAAAAAAATGACAATATAGAAAATCTCCAATCTTTTTTAGTAACCCATAATTACACTTCAAAAAAAATCTTAGCAAATGGTTCGCATATTCTTAAATATTATTTAGATTATAATAATATTGAAAATCTCAATAGCTTAAGTCAGAAAAACCCTAAATTCTTTCAAAGAGAAAACTATCAATACGTTAACATCGAGCATAAGTTAAAGAATAGAATATATGACATCATCATCATCAGCAGTAATTCAGATTTTAATAAAAACTCTTATAAAAAATTAATCAATTTTGGTTATAAAGAGTATAAGATAGAAGGCTTTAAAGTTTATATTAGTCAACCTACCCTTAATTAATGCTATGAATAAAATCTTGGTAACTGGCGGAGCTGGATTTCTTGGATCACATCTATGTGACGAGCTATTGAAAGAAGAAAATAATCGTGTCATTTGCTTAGATAATCTTTATACCGGTTCAGAGAGGAACATAGATCATCTTAAAAATAATTCAAACTTTGAATTTATTAATCACGATGTCACCAGTCCTTTAGACATAGTTGCTGATCAAATTTATAACCTTGCTTGTCCAGCCTCACCGATTCATTACCAACATGATCCAGTGAAAACAATGAAAACTAGCGTACTTGGCTCAATTAATGTACTAAATCTAGCTAAAAAAAATAACTCTAGAGTTTTGCAAGCTTCAACTTCTGAAATATACGGTGATCCAATTGAGCACCCCCAGACAGAATCTTACTGGGGTAATGTGAACCCAATTGGAATTAGAAGTTGCTATGATGAAGGGAAGAGGTGTGCAGAAACTTTATGTGTTGATTATGATAGGCAATATGGTGTTGATACAAGAATAGTAAGAATTTTTAATACATATGGCCCAAGAATGAATAAGAATGATGGGCGGGTTGTAAGTAATTTCATTGTCCAAGCTATCATGGGTAAAGATCTTACAATTTTTGGTGATGGCAGTCAGACTAGGAGCTTTTGTTACTATACTGACCTTATCGATGGTTTTATTAAAATGATGAATGCATCAAAACCGTCAACTCCAATAAACCTTGGTAACCCCAGAGAATTCACTATATTGGAGCTTGCTAATTTAGTTATCAAGAAAGTAAATTCTAATAGCAAAATTTGTTTTTCTGATTTACCAAGCGATGATCCAAAGCAAAGAAGACCAAATATAGCCCTAGCAAATAGTTTATTATCATGGGTTCCCGCTATTGAAATAGAAGAGGGTTTAGATTCAACTATCAATTATTTTAAAAAAATACTATGAAGCTATCAATTATCATCCCTTGTTATAATGAAGCTAACTCTTTGCTTGAACTGTTAAAAAAAGTGCATGAATCCCCTTATGACGATAAAGAGGTAGTACTTGTTGATGATTATTCTTCTGATGGTACGAGAGAATTGCTTCAAAATAATCAAGAGTACTCATCACTTATTCATCAAGCACTTTATCATGAAAAAAATATGGGCAAGGGCGCAGCTTTAAGAACTGGCATTGCCGCTGCAACAGGCGATATTATAATAATACAAGATGCTGACCTTGAATATGACCCTTACGAGTATCCTAGATTGATTGACCCAATTATTAATGGTAAAGCAGATGTAGTTTATGGATCTAGATTTACAGGAGGCGACACCAAAAGAGTTTTATATTTTTGGCATAGAGTTGGCAATGGCTTTTTAACTTTATTTTCAAATATGATGACAAATATTAATCTTACAGATATGGAAACTTGCTATAAAGCCTTTCGCTCTGAGATAATCAAGAGTATTGAGATCAAAGAGAATAGGTTTGGTTTTGAACCAGAAATTACTGCTAAAATTGCTAGAAAAAATATTAGAATATTTGAAGTAGGAATTTCATATTACGGCAGAACTTATGATGAAGGTAAAAAAATTGGGTGGCGAGATGGATTTAGAGCTATATACTGCATAATAAAATACAGGTTTATTGACTAGGCTTTTTGAATATAAAATACATTCTTGCAGAGTAGTTCCATGCAAAGGTCATAATTGTTGCAATAATTTTTGACAACATAACATTTACTAAAAATATTTCAGAAAGCATCCTTAAAAAGGCTAAATTTAGTATCAATCCAATGCTGCTGACAAAAAGCACTAGTGAGACCTCATTCTTTTTATTAAATTTTATTCCAGATGTAAAAATAGTTTTAATTCCTATTACATAATTTACAAATGTTGCAATAATAAATGAAATTATTGCTGCTACAAGATATGGGATTTTGATAATGTATATTAAGAATGCAAATAAACCCCAATCAACAAGAGCCGCACTACCTCCAACAAATAAATAGCCAATAATTGGACTTAGATCTTTTGTTATTTTCATGGCTATGAGTCTGTCAAAATTATGGCATATTATACCTTCGGCAGAGCATGATATGATGTCTAATTAGTTTTAATAGTTTAAATTCTTTTAAATTTTAATTTTTTTCTATGAAAATTAGCATCATCCTTTTAGCCTACAAAGAAACTGAAGAGTTATTTCAGCAGCAGATGAACGCATTGTGTAATCAGGATGTTGTGCCAAGTGAAGTTGTTCTGGTTGATACATCTGCTGAGCAAAAATTTAAGCATCTTTTTAATTTGGTTGATACAACCTTTGATAAGCAATACATTTCCTCACCTGGTTCATATCCTGGCGAAGGGAGAAACATTGGAATTAAAAAAGCTTCAAATGAAATGATTGCATTTCTAGATATGAAAACAATACCTTGCCTTGATTGGATTCAGGTTGCCGTCAATTCAATGCGTTTCTATAAAAGTGATTATATTTTTGGGTCAACTGTATTTGAGGCAAATTCTTCATTTCAGAGAGTATATAAATTTTGTACTTACGGGAATGCTGCTCATGAAACTCTCCCTGGAACCATCATCAAAAAATCATTTTTTAAAAAAGTTGGGGATTTTATTTCTTTTGCTAGAGCTGCCGAGGATATAGAGTGGAGGAATAGGGTAAAATCTGTAGAAAATACTGTCATGCCAAATAAACCACTTCTGGTCTATAAAGATTTACCTAAAAATTCTTTTGAGTTAATAATTAAATATGTAAGAAATTCATTTTATGGTGCGATATTAGATGTTTTAAAAAATATCAAAGAAGCTTATTTAAGCCTTTTCATCATACTAATTTTTTTATTGATACCTCGATGGAACTATTTGCTATCAGACTGGAACCTAAGCCCATTTTATATTGATGATATTACAAAGAAGATTTACTTTTCATTGCTCCTGCTTTTTGTGGGTTATTATTCCTTAAATAAAATCTTTCTAAAGCAACAACAATCAAACCTTTATACCGTTTTAAAATATTTATCTTATCTGATAGTTTTTTATAGCATTTATAGATGGAATGAGCTGTTAGGCGAAGTCTCGCTATCTATTTCTTTGTATATACCGCATATAACAAAACTTTTCTTAGCTTCAGTTTTGCTTGCATCAATAGTTAATAGAGGCATTATTATTCCGCTTAATAATAAGGTAAGTTATGATCAGCTCTTTCCATTTTACTGGCTTAGAGTTGGCTTACTAGGGTGTATACTTGACCTTCTTAAAGCTCCAATATACATTTTTGGATCATTTTTTGCTTTATTAAAAAGATGAAAAAATTTATAAAAAAAATAATTAGTTATATCTTTCTTAAATTACCAAGCAATAAATTCTTTGATAAATTTATAGGCTATATTAACTTTTATAGAGGGCACTTTAGACTACCTTCAAGAGAGCACTTATTAAATGATGTTTTTTTTCATATTAAAATCAGCAATAAAATTACTGATCCATTAAGAGTTTTTACATCTGATAAGCACCTAGTAAAAATTTTTATTCAATCAGTTGCAGGGAATGAATACAATGTTCCCACTATTCAGGTTTTAAATTCAATCGACGAAATTGATTCATTTTGTTTTCCTGAATCATGTTGTATTAAGCCAACTCATGCATCCGGTCTGTATATTATAAGAAAGGATAATGCATACGTAGATTTGAATGAGATTAAAACTTGGCTAGAGGTTGATTATCATCGCGTTAGCAGGGAAAGAAATTACAAAGATTTAATTCCAAAAATTATTGTAGAACCTCTAATATATAACTCATCAAATATAGAGGATTATAAATTTTTCTGCAGCAATGGAGAGCCAAAGTTCATTCAAGTTGATTCAGATAGGTCAGAGAATCACACAAGATGTTTTTTTGATCCAAGTTGGAAGAAATTAAATTTTTCAATAGCCTATCCAATCACTGAACATGATGTTAAAAGGCCTGCATGCTTAGATGAGATGCTGACTATCTCTAAAAAAATTGCAAGTTTTTTTGATTACGTACGTGTAGATTTTTACACAGATGGATCTACATGCATGATTGGCGAGATTACACATTGCCCTGAATCTTCAAATGGAAGATTTATACCACTGGAAAGTGAGATTGACGCCTCAAACTTATTTTTTTCCTAGCTTGTTATTGTAATAAATTATTAATTTCCATTAAGTAGCGTGAACTTGACTCGTGAATTGTAAATATATTTTCTTTTGAATTAAATTTATTTGTTTTTTTTAAATTTAATGATTCAATAATTCCTTTTTTAAGATTCTCCTTATCCCCAACAGGAAATAATATTCCATACTCTCCATAGTTCAAGATTTCTCTGGGCCCATGGTTACAATCCGAAGATACCACTTTACAATTTAGGGCTAATGCTTCTATTAATACTCCTGGCAGACCTTCAAATTTAGAATTTAATATAAAAATATCAGCATAAGCAAGATATGAAAGATAGTTCTTTTGAAAATTCATAATTTCAATCTTTTCATCCAAGCCAAGTTTAGTAACTAAATTCAAGAGCTTTTCTTTTAGAGCTCCTTCTCCGATGATAATTAATTTAATATTAAAAGAATCATGTATTTCATAGAAAGCCTCAATTACTCCAGCAAAATCTTTTTCAGGAGATAATCTGCCAATGGCTATAAGAACTTTATAATCACGATCTAGTTCCTGGAACCATTTATGTGCTGGTGGCGAGTAGTGGTTCTGATTATGTCGATCATCAATTACAGGGTTATAGATGGTTGTAACCTGATCAGGGTTAAGCTCAAGTACTTCAACCAAATCTGATTGAACGCCATTCGAAACAGATATTATCCTGTCTGCATACTTAAATAAAAATTTTGAAAGGTAGTGCAAAGCAAACCCATCAAACGCTCTATCAAAGCTTTTTGTAACTTGAGAAAATGTAGAGCGAGCTCCAATGATTATTTTAGGTTTTGATTTTGAAAGGAATCTAGCAATTATTGCTGCATTTCCAAGCATATACATTGGCGTGATAAAAACTTCAGGTTGATTTTTTTCAAAATAGTTCTTTAATTGCCAGATAACAGGGATCATTCTATTTGCTCCAAGGTTTATCAAAGCCACATCTTTATGAAAATCTTTTTTTATTGGACCAATATCTTCACAATAAACCAACTCAATACTTTGTACTTTTGAAACTAAAGAATTGCATAGCTGTTTATATGAGACCTCAATTCCTCCAATATTAAAATTTGGAATGAAGAAAGAGACTCTATGATTGATTTTATTTGGAAGCATTAATTTAACAATTTTAAATATTGATTGGATATTTTCTCTATTAAAAATCTTTCTTCAACCATTTTTCGAGAATTTTCTCCAAACTTCACAAGATCATTCTTATTTTTGATAACTTTTTGCATTGCTTTATAAATTGATTGTGAGCAATTCGGTTTGACTAAAAAACCATTTTTAGATGAATTGATTAAAGATTTACATCCTGGAACATCTGTTAATATTAATGGCATTCCAGTTGCGGCTGCCTCGATAGCAGCCGAAGGCAGGCCTTCCCTGAAAGAAGGAAGCACAAAAATATCATGCATCATAAGTGTTGCGGGCATACTCAAATAATTGATATCACCCAAATAGTTCAAAACAGGATGCTCTAGGAGGAAAGCATATTCTTCCGATGAAATTGATAATTTATCAAATGGATCATATTTCCCTGCTATAGAAAATGAGCAATTGACATCTTGATCATTCAATTTTAGTGCTGCTTGAATGTACTCATTAATACCTTTTTCAGTTTGAAGCTTAGAAGCAAATAAAAACTTTATCCTGCGATTACAATCATCTTGAAACCTTTTATGGTAAAAAAAATTTGATCCATCAATTCCGTTTCCCTCTATCACAGAAGACTTAATAGAAGAAATGAAATTAGTGAATTCTTTCTGATCATCTTGATTCTGAAAGATAAAGTTATGGTTTGTACCAAGAAATTTTAGATAAGAAAACTTATGCAATATTTTTATAATTTGCTTTTTGATCCCATTAGCTTTCAAAAACGTTCCCATTCCAGTTACCAAAAAAAAGTTTTTCTTTGAGTTTAAGCTTTTTGAAATAATGCTTCCAAACAAACAGTTTTCTAATGATACGAAAAATACAAAATCTGGATCAATAGACTGTATTACCTTTTTTAGCTTTACTGCAAACACCAAGAATTTAATTGGGTTAATTGAGGGTTTTCTTTTCGTTAGGTGAGTAAACTCAATATTTTGCTCAGATTGTATTTGCAATGATTCAGCCTTACTTCCAATAAGGTCAGTGATAATTTTTATGTTGTGATATTTTGATAGCTTGGTTATTAGACTATATCTATGGGATTTAAAAAATGTAAATTCATTTATTACGAATACGATTTTGTTTTTATTCATTTTTTTCTATCTAATCATTTTTCTATATGCTGTTGATGCCAGCAAATAAATTGAACCAATGAAAATAACTTTTCTCCATTATGCGATCCTTTCTTTTGATCATTAAGAATGTTTAAAGCATATTCTTTATTAATTTCCATCCCATCAAACGAAGAAATTTTATTTTCAAAATACTCATACCATTTACCTGAGACAAGAAGTTGATTAATTGGAATAGAGAAGCCTTGCTTCCTTATGATATTAAAGGTTTTTGGAAGTAATTTTGAGGCTAGCATTTTCAAAAGTATTTTCTTTTCACCCTTATGTACTTTATAAATGGATGGCACTTCTGAAAATGCAAATTCTATTATTTTTTTATCAAGAAATGGAGATCTAACTTCTAGAGAGTTTGCCATGCTAGAGCGATCAATTTTTACTAAAATATCTTCAGACATATAATTCTGAAAATCATCCCTTGTAACCCTATTAATAAAATCGTTGCGATGAATATAGCTTAGATTTTTGCCATACTTTATCTCCCTTACCAAAGATTTATTCAACATCAATTGCTGCCTTTCTTTATAATTAAACATTAGCGAGGAAGAGAATTGGAGGCTGCTTATATCTTCTCCAAAAAGCTCTATTGTTTTTCTTCCTCTTATATTTTGCGGCAATATCATTAACATTTTCTTAATAAAATACTTTCTCAGCGCAAAAGGAAAAAATTTGGTTAAGTTATTTAATGAAGAAAGTTTTGTATAATGATTGTATCCTCCAAAGAGCTCATCTGCACCATCGCCCCCAATTGCAACTTTACAAAAATTACTCATTTCTTTGCATAAAAGATATGTCGGAAGTATTGAAGAGTCTGTCATTGGCTCATCAAAATAAAAACATAACTTTTCAATCAGCTCAGGCTCAATGAGTTCTGCATTTAATTCATGATGATTGGTATTAAAGGCTTTTGAGATAAGTTTTGCATGCTCTTGCTCATTATGATCATTGTTACCCGGAAAAATTACTGTGTAAGTATCAAGATTTTCTTTAAATCTAGATGCAATAGCGACCATTAAGCTTGAATCTACTCCTCCGCTGAGCATCATACCGAGAGGTGCGTCTGCCTCAAGTTGTTTTTGTACAGAAGATTCAAGTAAATTTTCTAGTTTTTCCTCAAGTCTGTTGGGCCTAACATTATTGGATAGTTTGGTCTTGCAATTTAAATTTTCTAAGTCCCAGAATTTTTCTTTTTTAATTTGCCCATTATCAGTGTTAAATGTGAGATATTCTCCAGCACATAACTTATTAATTCCGCTATAAATAGTCTCACTTCTTTGAATATAACCATTTCCCAGATAGTGATTCAAGGAGTCGCTGTTTATCTCTTTAATCCCATCAATGGATTCAACAATGGGCTTTAATTCGCTTGAATATGCTATGAAATTTTCTTTTGCATAATAAAAAAGAGGTTTTTCACCAGCAATATCTCTCGCAAGCAGAAGCTTTTTTTCACTTTGATCATAAAGACCAAAACCAAACATGCCCTCTAACCTTTTAAGGCAATTTTCCCCCCATTCAATATAAGCTCTTAAAAGTACCTCAGTATCAGAAGTTGAATTAAATTTATGGCCTAAATCAGTTAGTTCTTTTTTTAAACTTAAGTGATTGTAAATTTCTCCATTAAAAACCAGAGAATATTTTTTACAAGGACTTAGCATTGGCTGATTACCGGAATCAGTTAAATCAATTATTGCTAAGCGAGCAAAGCCCATAAAATTTTCTGCTTCATCATCTATCCAGTAATCAGAATGATCAGGTCCTCTATGCTGAAGAAGGCTAATGTTTTTTTTAAATTTAAAATGATTGAGAGTTGGCTCGGTTGAAGAAAAACCTAATATTCCACACATATTATTTTTTAATTGCTATACATTCCAGCCCATTACCTCTGGAGTTAATTTCAAATGATGAGTAGGGGCTTTCCTTCATTATTTTATGAAAGCCTTTTAGCGTTAAGTGTCTTTTATATTGATCTGTATTTTTATCATGAGTATCTAATCTTGAAAATTCATAATGTTGATCTTTCGTTAGATCAAATTGACCATAATAAAAGCAGATTGGAGAAATCCTTCTTAATAAGAATTGCATGAATTTACTTTTTCTAAAAAACCAATGTAAAGGAAAAAATATTTTTGTTAAAAAATCTGTAACCTGCAACTGTCTCTCCGGCGGAAGATTTTTAATAATAAACCAAGTTGGAAAATATAAAGATAGATAATGACCAAAGTGAAATTTATAGTGGTCAAGAACAATTCGACCATTTTTTTTAGTTACCCTATTGAGTTCTTTTATGCTCTCTTGTGTAGATGGGGTATGTTGAAGAACGCCAAGACAAATAACCACATCAAAAAATTCCTCAGAAAAAGGAATTTTTCTTATATCTGCTTGAAAGAGAGTTAAATTATCATTGGGCATATTATTATCATAATTTGCATCTACTGCATTAGAATAATCAAAAGAGTACAACTCAGCACCATGCTTTAGCAATATTTCAGTAAACCTTCCCGATCCACATCCAGCCTCCAAAACTTTTAAACCACTCAGATTATTTAAACTTTCTCCATATGCTGTGCTCAATCTATTCTGAGAAAGCGGATTTTTTGTGTGAGAATCAAGTTGAGTTTTTTTAAATTTATTCCATTGACTCCCAAATGATTTAGCATAATTATCTGATTCTACAAACCTTGGAATAGATCTTGCTGTATTATCACCCACTTTTTTTAAATCAGTTATGACCTTAGATGAGTCATTTAACTTTGTATTGGTACCAGGAGCTGTAAAATGATTAAAGTTCATTTTTTATTTGTTATTACTTGTGTCAATTGCAAGCTTATACCTAGGGGAAGATTTTTGAAAATCTATGTGAGTCTTAATAACCCTTCCTTGCAATATATCTTTTTTAGAATAAGCATAAGCAATCGGCAAAAGAATAATCATCATTGCCCAAAACCGTATTTTAAATAAAAGGAACATCTCTTTAAAATGGACATCTCCATGCAATGAAAATCGTATGTAAGTAAAAATATCAAGAGGTTTATTGAAACCTTTCGTGTGCTCCTTTAACAAGTTTCTATATATCAAGGCAAGGCTTAAAGCCTTGCCTCTGGAATATATAAATAGATTTGTAAATGATATTGCGTGATCGGACTGGTACTCTTTATTTAATATAATCTTGTTACATATTCCCACTTTCATGTGACCAATTTTGGACCATACTGATCCTTCTGGGGTATAAAAATCAACCTCAGGAAAGGGATTGCTTCTTAAAATAGCTCTTTTAAATAATATTGCACAGTCTTCTTGAAATCCATATTTATAAAATAGATCATTCAGAGACAGAGGTGGGTTAATTGCTTCGGGAAAGGCACTTTTGCACTTACCTAGATTATCTTTACTCAATCCTATAATACCAAGAAAATTAGAATCATAAGAAGAGTCATATTTTGCAGCTGAATTTAGCATTTCGTCTATTGCATTTTTTTCTAGCCAGTCATCAGAGTCACAAAGAATAATATATTCTCCTTTAGCTTGTGCTATTGCGTGATTATCTATCATAGATTTGCCAATTCTTTTAGAGGCGCTAACCAATGTTATGGGAAAATCGGATTGAGGAAAAAGATTTTTTACCAGGTCAATAGTTCCATCAATCGATCCATCATTCCCAATCACCCATTCAAAATTTTTATTATTTTGTTTTTTTAGCGACTCCCAGACTCTAGGTAGGTATGAGGATCTATTCATAGCAGAAGTAATAATAGATACCTTGATGGAGCTCATAGAATTTATAAAGTTTTAAATTATTATATGTCTATCTCAACGCATGATGGGTCTTAATTTTAATTGTAGGCAATATTTATTAAGAATACGCCCTATTATAAACTGAAACCATAAAATTTTTCTTTATTGAAGAGCTACTTATGTTATTTTGATGGTCAAATGAGTTTTAATCCTAGATTTATGACCCTAGCCCTCAATCAAGCGGTTAAGGCATTTGATTCTAAAGAAGTTCCTGTTGGAGCAGTGGTCATAAAAAATAATCATATTATTGGCATGGGAAGGAATATGGTTATTAGTCATAATTCTGTTGCCTCCCATGCAGAAATAATAGCAATTAATAAAGCTTCCCAATACTTAAATAATTATAGGTTAATAGGATGTGAAATATACGTAACTCTTGAACCCTGTCATATGTGTGCAAAAGCTATTGTAGATGCAAGGATTTCCTCGATGTACTTTGGAGCCCCAGAACCAAAAACAGGTGCAGTGCAATCAATTGATCATTTTCTTGATCGAGGCGACCTAAACCATCAGGTGAGCTATAGTGGCAATCATATGAAAAGGCAGTCTGCAGAACTTTTAAAAAAATTTTTTCAGTCAAGAAGAGGCTAACCCATGTACTCACAGCCTGAGTTGCAGGTTTCCATTACCGTAATAGAGGAAAGTTGCGGTAATGAATCTTTAAGTTGACCTCATAGCCATATTGCAATATTTTCACTAGTGGGATTCTCAAGACCCTCTATCTCATTAAGATATGAATGGTCTAGCAAGTCAATGTGAGGCGAGCAAATCTTTTTAAGCTCTGAAAAATCTATCACCCAACCCATTTCGCTAAGTGCACCATCCAGGCAAACTTTAACTCGAAAGCTGTGACCATGAAGATTTGAACACTTATGATCTTTAGGTACGAATGGAAGCCTATGGGCTGCTTCAAAGGAAAATTCTTTAAATATTTTCATTTTAATGTAATCCATATTGGGCAATGATCCGATGGTTTTTCCATTGCTCTTGCAGAATAATCTATACCTGTATTCAATATACAGGATTCAAGATTCTCTGAAACAAGTATGTGGTCTATTCTTAAGCCTCTTTTTGGATTGTCGTCAAACATCCTTGAACGATAATCAAACCATGAATAAATTGATCCCTCTTCAGGATTTTGTTTTCTCCATGAATCTACAAAACCTAAGTCTTTAATTTTATTCCACATTTCTATTTCTTCTGGAAGAAATGCTGTTTTTCCATCGCGCAACCATCTCTTTGCATTTTGCTCCCCTATCCCAATATCTAATTCTGTAGGAGCAACATTAAAGTCTCCCATTACAATCAAATTCTCTTCAACTTTTTTAAGCTTTTTGATGTGATTTTCTAAATCATCGTAAAATTTTATTTTTTTTGGAAATTTGGTTTCATGCGACCTATTTTCTCCCTGAGGAAAATACCCATTCATGATAGTAATTTTTTTTCTTTTCCATTTAAAAGTAGCCTGTATAAACCTCTTTTGGTCATCCTCTGAATCACCCTCAAAACCTTTTTGTACATTTTCAGGTTTTTTTTTGCTTAGAATCGCCACCCCATAGTGACCTTTTTGTCCCCAAAATTCTGGGTGGTAACCAATTTTTTTAATTTCATCAATAGGAAACTCAGGATCATTTACTTTAGTTTCCTGTATTCCAATAACATCAGGATCAATGGTATCTCTAAGATGAATAAGCTGGTGGGGGCGAGCTCTTATGCTATTAATATTAAAAGATACAATTTTCATGTTTATGCGGCTTTAGATAGGTAAATGTTTTGATTAAATATTGCATAGTCTGAAAGTATTTGCATGCCTTCATTTAAAAGATAGTCATTATCAACGTCTATCTCAGAATCCCTCTCATCGTCCTCAGTTTCTTTCGTATCATTGTAATCCTGCATAGCCTTGTAAGAATTAAAAGTTTTTAAATTAAGAGAGGCGCGTCTTTTATTTTCTATATCTAAAGCCCATGACTGCCTTTCTTCTTTTTCAACTCTTCTATTGGTTAAGTTCAAAGAGATCACTTTCTTGTTTTTTTGGATTTCATATCTTTTTCTAATATCAAGGATGTATTGTAAGTTAGGACTTTGGTCGACTCTTGTTAAATGTTCATTATTTAATTTAGAAATTAAAGTTGGCACCATAGAAAATTTCTTGAAACGTACTGGTTTAATTTCATCCCATGGAAGAGCCGTATCGTATGAACTTTCACCAACTTCTTCAATATCCCATGTGCTTGGTAATGTAATATCTGGATGTATGCCTTTGCTTTGCATCCCAGCCCCAGTAATTCTATAAAACTTTGATTCAGTAATTTTGATTTGCCCGGAGCTCAAATTATCTAATTTCTGAACAGTACCTTTACCAAATGTTTTTTGTCCGATGATTATCCCCCTTTGATAATCTTGAATAGCTCCTGCAAAAATTTCTGATGCAGATGCAGAATATCTATCTACCATAACTGCCATTGGCTTTTTCCAAATTTGTTTAGCTCGAGCATCTCCCCAGGGTCTTACGCTGCCATTGCTGTCTTTGACTTGCAATGTTGCTCCGGAGGAAACAAATAATCCAGTTAATTTATTTGCCTCAAAAAGCGAGCCACCGGAATTACCCCGGAGATCAATCAAGACCGCATCAACTCTTTGATCAGAAAATTTTCTTAGTATGGTTTCAACATCTTTTGAGCTGCTTCTATAATCAGGCTCTCTATTTCGCCATGCTTTGAAGTCTATATAAAAAGTGGGTAAATCTATTATGCCAACTTTTATTGTTTGCAAATTTCTTTGGATTTCAACTATCCTTGATTTTGCTGCTTGTTCCTCCAGTTTCACTTCTTCTCTTGTAATTGTTACAAATTTCCTTTCACTAAAATCCTCTGTTTTTCCTGAGATAAGC